>Ga0265338_10001046_pt1 | contig 46243 bp, 36 predicted proteins | sample 42126metaG_FD_193579 | JGI IMG/M metagenome (GOLD analysis project Ga0265338, IMG submission 193579) | Rhizosphere microbial communities from Carex aquatilis grown in University of Washington, Seatle, WA, United States - 4-21-26 metaG | ecosystem: Host-associated > Plants > Roots > Rhizosphere... | reverse complement strand
AAAAGAACTAAGCTCGTCCCTCATCGGTGAAGGCACCGGCGGCGACGCAACCCGCCGCCGTTGCCTTTTCATGGGGCGCGCATAAAGCTTCTTCGTATGGACATGCGCCGATCTCGGAGAGCCCTGGTGGCTGCGGTGTGCATGATCTGTTCGGCGCCGGTCGTCGCGTGTACCCGCGCCTCTGAAGGCGGTCCGGCGGGGACGGCTGGTCGTGGGGGGAGCGCCGTGGGCGATGACGTGAAAGGCGTCGCCCGATCGACCGAGAAGACAGCGAAGGATATCGGCCACGCCGCTGTCGACCTGGGCGACAAGGCCCGCAAGGGCCTCGAGGACGCCACGGACAACGCCGGCGCGAGCGGCCAGGACGCGTGGATCACGACGAAGGTCAAGGGCGAGGTGACGCGCGTCGGCCTCGACCCACTCCACGTCCACGTCGACACGGACGGCAAAGTGGTGACGCTGTCCGGGACGGTCGAGTCGGCGTCCGACGCGCGCAAGGCCGTCAGCGCGGCCAGCGCCGTGAAAGGTGTGCTTGGCGTCCGAGACCACCTGTTCGTGAAGCCGGGCCAGCGTTAGGCCAGACGGCCACGCGCGAGGTCTGTCAGCGCTGGCAGTCGAACAGCGGGAGCGAGTCGTCGGACGTGCCGATCAGGCCCACGCTCACCGACGAGTCGCTCGACGACCAGCTGTTGCCGGGAAAGCCGCCGAGCGACAGGCCGGCGTCCGCGCCGCAGTCGAGCAGGCTGAGCGCGTTGGCGTTCGCGTACGCCGTTCCGTCAGGGCAAGTGATCTTGAGACCCGCCACGCCCGACAGCCCTTCGTTCACGGTGTGACCGGCCACGACCAGCTTGAGCCCGGCCTTCGAGCTCTCGAAGTGCAGGCAGTCCGCGCCACCGTTCGTGATCGTGAAGTTCCAGTCCGCGTTGTCGGGGATGGGCAGCACCAGCGCGGGCGCGAACGTCACCTGCGCGCCGCTCGTGTAGGCGCAGCTCTTGTTGTCCGCGCTCAGCACGCCAGTCTCCGTCGTGGGCGGCAGGCACGCGGTCGCTTCGGCGGCCGTCATCTTCCAGCAGTTGTCGCCCGCCAGCCACGCGCAATCGAGCGCCGCCGTGCTGCCTCCGCCTGAACCACCACATCCGAGGCCAACCCCGAGCACCGCGACGACGACCAGGACAATTCGCATGCGCCGCATTGTATGCCAGCTTGTCCCTGGCGAATAGTTCACGGCGCGCGCTCGCCGTCAAAGTCGCAGGGAGATGCCCACGTTCGCGTCGGCCTCGGCCGTGAACTTGGGGGCGCCGATGAGTCCGTCGAGCGCGAAGACGAGCGAGACGCTCTGTGACAGGCTGTACCTGAAACCGATGCCGGTTCCGACGAGGAACGGCCCACCCGGTACGGTGTCGAAGCACTTGGCGTTCTGGTCCGCGCCGCAGTCGCTCTGGTCGCCGGTCTGAGCCACGTGGCGGATGAGACCGCCGCCGACCGAGGCTGACAGGAACGGCCGGAACGTGCTGCTCGGTTCGTTGAAGAGCCACTCGGCCCTGGCCAGCGCCGCGAATGCCCCCTTGGCCGGCGAACAGACGCCGTCGCCACCGCACACGCCGGTGGTCGCGCCGCCGCTCGGGCGATACTCGGCGGCGCCGCTGACCAGCTGCAGTCGGCCCTGGACGCCGAGGAGCAGGTGGGGCGTCACCATGTAGCCGACCGCCGGCGCGAGGTGCCCGAGACTTGCCCAGGCGAAGCCGGACGGCGTGATGTCGAGCTGGCGGACCTCGCCGACGCCACTGGTCCAGCCGATTCCGGTTCCGGCCATCAGCGTCAACACCCAGCGCCTGTCGTCGTCCGACGCCGGGCCTGTCACCGGCGCGGCCACGTCGACGGATCGAGCGACCTCGGGCGCCGCCAGCGTGACGACCAGGGGATCGACCGACGAGCCTCTCGAGATCGTGCGCTTGCCGTTGGTGCCGCGCGCTTCAATGTAGTATTCGACGTGCCCGCCCGCGGTCGCGGATTCGGGGATCAGCCCCAGGTGGATGCCGCTCGGCTGACGTTGCATGGTGACCTCGGTAAAGACCGCCGCGCCCGCGGGTCGGTAGCCGAGGACCAGGGCATGCTGGCCGAGGCTCTCGTCCGGCGAAGCCGTGATGGTGAGCGCGCTACCGCGCAACCCGGTCCGAACGGGATCGTGCGCGAGGAGCTTCTCGGCGGGCAGCGCGACGACGGCGGCCGGTGGAGGCGGCGGCGTCGCAGGTTCGCTGCCCAGGCGCCGGACCGCTTCGTCGAAGACCTCCTGAATCTGCGGGTTGGCCAACGCCCGGCTGAGCCGGATCTCGGGCGAGATCTGCAAGGCCTGGTGAAACAACTTGATTGCCTGTTCCCGATCCTTGAACCCACCCACGAGGACGATGCCGAGATTGACGCAGGTCCGCGCGCGGATTGCATGCTGCGAGAGGCCGCGCGCCTCACTGAGATCGAGGGCCTGGCGCAACAGACGCTGCGCCTCGTCGAAGTTCAGGTCCTGGTAGGCCTCTATCGCCCGGCGATTGAGCAACGTGATCGCGCCGACCGTCCGCGTTTCATCGTCCTGCGCCGCGTGCGCCGCGTTGGTGGCCAGGAAAAAGGCCGCTGCCGGCAAGGTTGCGACCACGAATGGCGCCAGCACCGCCGCGATTAGCGTCGTCCTTCCCGCACTAGGTAGGGATCTCATCGCGAATCACACGGGGCCAACAACGGCGGTTTGCCGCGAAGTCTTGAATCTCGTCGCAGGCGCGGCCTCGCCATGGCGCACCGCGCTTCGTTCAAGGTCTCGGCAATTAATGCCGAGGAAAGTCGTTGGTGTCCGAGGACCCACCGGGCCACAATGGAGGCGTGCCTCAGGAGGTGAGGGAACAGCCGTCTCGGCCTGATTCGCGCCCCATGCCGACTCCCGAGCCGTTCGGCAAGTACGTCCTCCTGCAGCGCCTGGGCGTCGGGGGGATGGCCGAGGTTTTTCAAGCGGTCGTTGGCGGGCCCGAGGGCTTCCAGCGAACACTGGTCATCAAGCGGATCCTGCCCCAGCTGTCTCAGGACGAAGCGTTCGTCCAGATGTTCATCGACGAGGCCAAGCTGAGCGGCCTCTTGTCGCACCCCAACCTCGTCCAGATCTACGAGTTCGGGAACGTCGACGACTGCTTCTTCATCGCCATGGAGCAGGTTCACGGGCGAACGCTCACGGTGATCAAGGCGCGAATGTCAGCGACCGGACGGATGGCGCCGGTCGCCGCCAGCGTCGAGATCGCTCGCCAGATCTGCGTGGGCCTTCAATATGCCCACCAGCTGCAGACGTCGGACGGCAAGCTGCTGGGGATCGTCCACCGGGACATCTCTCCGCCCAACGTGATGCTCGACTTCCACGGCACGGTGAAGATCCTCGACTTCGGGATCGCGCGCGTCAGCCACCTGGTCCGCGACAGCCGCACGCAGGTCGGCCTGATGAAGGGGAAGGTCGCGTACATGTCGCCCGAGCAGATCCAGCTCGGCGAGATTGATCATCGCTCGGACATCTTCGCGGTGGGGATCTTGCTGCACGAGTTGTTGACCGGCCGCCGCCTGTTCCGGTCGAACAGCGACTACGCCTCCAGCCGGATGGTCCTCGAGCTCGAGATCCCGCCGCCCTCGACGTTCAATGCGTCGGTGAGCCCCGAGCTCGATCGGATCGTGATGCACGCTCTCGAGCGGGACAAGGACGCGCGATATCAAAGCGCCGGAGACATGGCCCGCGATCTCGAGCGCGTGATCATGGAGGAGAGGCTCGCGCCGCGCGAGCACCTCAAGCTGCTCTGCGATCTGTTCCCGGAAGGGCAAGCCAGCGACAAGTCGGTCAGCGTCGTCACGGGCTCTTTCTCGTCGACCACCGGGGCCGCTCGCGTGAGCGCGGACAAGCCCACGCTACCTGGCACGCCCGCCGACCTGGCGCGCGGCGACGAAATCACGGCCTCCTCCCCATCGTTCGCGCGTCGGCTGGCCGCGTCGCCGGCGGCTATCCGCGGTCCCGAGAGCTCGTCCCTCTATCCGCGCCCGCTCACCGGCGGGCCGAGCCCCTGGCGCGCGCGCACGCTTTGGGGGGCCGGCGCCCTGGGAGCCGCCGCGCTCGTGGCCACCGTCGTGGTGCTGCTCGCGCGCAATCGGAGCCCGCAGGCGCCGGAAAAGGTCGACGTCGCACCGGTCGCGAGCAGTCCGGCCAGGCCGGCGCTCGCGATGGTGCACCTGTCCGTCGATTCGAACCCGCAGGAAGCCGAGGTGACGGATGTCGGCTCTGGTCGCTCGCTGGGGCGAACACCCTTCACGATCACGTTGGACCGCGGGACCACGGCGTTGACCTTCCGCTTCGTCAAGGCCGAGCACCTGACCACGCTCTACAAGATCATTCCGGATCTCGACAAGACCGTCCACGTCGACCTCAAGCCGGACGCGCGGGCGAAAGAACGCGTCGAGGTCGAGCCTCGCGCGGTGACGCGCGCGCCTGTGACGAAGAGGGCCGCCCGGCCTGTGCTCGGGGCCAAGGCTCGCGCGCCGGCTCCGGTCGTTGCCGCTCCGGCGGCCAAGGATTGCTTGTTGACCATCGGCTCCGTCCCCTGGGCGGAGCTCTGGATCGACGGCAAGGACGTCGGGCAGCCCACGCCCGTCGTTCACCTGCCGGTGACCTGTGGCGCGCACAAGCTGCGCTTCAAGCGGAGCAGCCCGGAGATCGACCACGTCGAGAGCATCAACGTGAGCGCGGGCCGCGAGCTCAAGAAGAACTTCGACCTCGATTCCGCGGACCAGGACGGATGAGTCGAGCGCTCCCCGCCGCTGCGACCGAGGATCACCCTCCGTCGGGCGGGGTCACTTCCGGCGGCCACTCATTGGTGCTCGCGCACTGCCAGACGGCGGTCGCGCCCTTCGTGACGCAGACGCAGTAGCCGATCTTTCCATTCCCGCCGCTGTCCTGATACGAGTTGGCCGAGGTCGAGCCGCAGACATTGCCGCATGTCTCACCGGCCGCCAGAGTGCACGGTGTGGCGTTCGGAATGATCAGGTTCGATCCAACCTCGACCTGAGTCACGGGACATGGCGGAAGTGTCGTCGGCAGGTTGAAGCAGGTGAGGGTGAGTGGCGGATAGGTGCACGCGCCCAGGTTCGGACATTGCCAGGTCTGCCCGGGGCCCGGACAGGTGCAGAGCTTCGTGGCGCGCGCGATGTTGATGCTCGCGAGGTTGAGACCACAGCCCTTCGTGCACGGTGGTTCGCCGTTGCATGGCGTGATCTTGTCCTGGATGGTTCCCGGGCAGGCCACCGGCGGGGCGTCCGAGGCGCCGGTGTCGATCCCGGTGTCGTTGGCGGGGCTGTCGGTCATCAAGTCCTGTGGGAGGTCGCTCGAGGCATCCGCGAAGATGTCTTGCGAGCCGTCCTGTCCGTCCGCGCCGCTGTTGCCACCGAGGTCGCCCGTGCCGCCCGCTCCCGGAGATCCTCCCGTTCCCGGATGATCGATCCCGGCGTCGGCCGCGCCGTCTTTCTGCGACACGTCGTGGAAGGACTCGGGGCCGCAGGAGTTGGCGAGGCCCAAACCCGCGAGCATCACCGTGAAGGCCATGGCCGGAACGGCGACAGATCCTGGCGCGCCGTTCTTTCCGAACGCAAAACGCGAACGCCTTCCTTTTGGTCGGTACGGAGACATCAGACATCAGGATCGGATGATTTCGGCAGGAACCTGAGATGGACGGACTGCCCCGGGGGCGCGCGGCGTCATCGCGACCGCCGTCGGGAGCTCGTCACGGCACCGGACTGAACGTGGCCAGCCCCGTCGTGGTGTACGTTCCGTCGGTTGCGCCGTGCAAGATGGTGGCGCGGTCGGGGAAGAAGGATGTGACGTTGGCGTCGGAGAGCTGGATGGAGCCGGCTGGAGGCGCGCCCGCGTCGGGCGGCGTCGAATCGGGCAGCCGTTGGCTCACGTCGAGCAGCTGTCCGCTGGGAGACATACTGTGGTACTCGCGCCAGCCAGTCACCGGGTTCGGTCTCACGTTCGCGCCCATCGTGTTCGTTTGTCCGACGATGTTCCATCCGGCCGCCGAGATGTGCGCGTCCATGGTGCATCCGATGAACGAGACGATGTCGTACCCGCTGTAAACGAATGGCGTCCCGGTCGCTGCCGGAACGACCCCCGGCGAGCGTGCCAGGTAGGCCGTGAATGTGCCGGTTTCCTTGGTCAGGGCGCTGTTCAGGAACACGAAACCCGCGTTCGACGTGTTGTAGTTCACCGGCACCGCCGCGGTCCCGCTGCCCAGAATCGCGCGCGAGTTCACGACGCTCGAGCCGTTGGTGTTGAACCTGGATTTGATTTCGCACTGCTCGAAGAGCGCGGTATTGGCGTTGCCCCAGATGAAGTCGGTGTCACCCGTGATGAAGGAGTCGTAGAACCAGTTGACGCCCTTCAACTGCAGCGTGTCCTGATAGCTGACGAAGTTGCTGTGCTTGGCAACGAGCGTTCCCGTTTGGCTGGCATTGAAGTATATCGCCTCCGCCGCGGAGCTTGGCGTGTAGTTGGTGTAGGTCGGGCTGGTGGTGGGCGGCGGCGGAAGGAGGTTGCCCTGGGAGTGCAGGTTCTTGATGGTGACGCCGTCGAAGACAATGCCGCTGGCGCTAGAAATGAGGAGCAACGAGCGGCCGCCGGCGGACCAGGGGCCAAGCGTGGCCGTGCCGAGCCCCGGAATCGTCCCGCCCGTCACGGCCTGCCCTTGCCCCACCCCGGGATTGAAAGGGTCTGAGTTGTCGTACTGGATCACCGCATCAAGACCGTTGTTGGTGCCCTTGAAAGTGACGTTGTTCTTGCTTCGAAGGAAGAGCATCTCCTGATACACCCCGGGGGCGATGTTGATGGTCCGGGCGGTGCTGCCGGGAACGAATGAATCGATGGCTCCCTGAACGGTCGCGAAATCGGCGCTGTTGTCGGCCGCCACGTTGAGCGTCGCCGGGGCCGCTGCCTTGGTCGTGAAGGTCCAGGCGGTCGGATCCGAGATCCCCAGGAAAGCGGCCGACGAGATCGTTCCCGCGATGAGGGCGTTATCGATCGTCACGTAGTACGCCGTGCCGTACACGAGCTTGTTGTTGTGGGGAACGATGGTGACGGTGTTGCCGTTGATGAAGATCGGGACGTAGTTGACGACGCGCACCTGGGTGACCCCGGAGCCGGCGACGTTGCCGATGATGTTGACCCTCGACGTATTGAGGCTTGCGCTGGTCAGCGAGCCACCGTTGTAGATCGCGTATTGATCCCCGACGTTGATGCTGTCGACGATCGCTCCGTTCGATACCAGGTGAATGGCGATGATTCCCGACGTCCCCAGCGTCGGCGGGCCGTCGAAGCCAATGCGCAGCAACGTATCGACCGGCACGCCGGTGGCGTTGTTCGCAGGAAGCATCGCGCCGGCGGCGACGCCGAGCGGGGTCGAGGCGGTCACCGGAACGGTGCGCGGATTCAGGAGCCCGGTGCCGGTGGCTGGCGGGACGTCGCCAGACGATCCGTCCGAGGAGCCCACGTCCGATGCGTCGGCGACCGCGCCGTCCGACGTGGACGCAACGTCGGTCTGCGCTTGATCCACCGTGGAGACGTCGACGGGGGTCATCACGTCAGTGGGACCGAGGTCGGGCGGCGCATCGGGCTTGACCTCCGCCGTGACGACGTCGCTCGGCCCGTCGGTGCGCGGCGCGTCCGACGCCGTGTCAGGCGCGGCCGTATCTTCCTTGGCCACGTCCGGTTTCGACGTGTCGGGCGCGACGTCGGCGCCTCCGTCGGTCCGTGGCTTCGTCCCGCCGCCGGCACAACTGGCGGCCCCGAGGGCCAAGAGCACCGAGATTGAGAGCCGCGCCGCGATCTGGTTCGAGGTACGTGCCATGTCGAGATCCCCTGGGGCCAAGGCCTTTGCTGGAAGGCGTTGTAGATCAGCGAAGCACCCATGCAGGGCGCGATCGCCCTGCACAGTACCTGGATTCTGCGAGTAAGTCTTCTGGCATCGACTTCGCGCGAGTGCGCGTGCGAGTGCGCGTGCGACGCGCTTCCGACAACTTCTGACAACTTCTGACAACTTCTGACAACTTCCGACACACGGGTTCGTTCGGCGCCATGGACCCACAGACACCGCGCCGCGGACCGCCGGCGTCATTGGGGCCGCTCGTTTGCCGCTCGTTTACTGCGGGCCGGCTCCGGTCTGGATTGCTTGCTGTAGGCCGTTCGGATCGTCGAGGGTATAGGGGTAAGGCGGAGAGGTGAACGGCGTGCCGCCTCCGCCGGTGGACATCGGGCCGCTCACCGCGACGTAGAGGTTGTTGCTAACCGTGATGAATGCCGTGGCCTGGTCGGCGGCGCTGTTGAAGACGAAGGGACTGGCGACATTGGTGAATACGTTGTTCTCGACCAGCAGCGCAGCCGACAATCCGGCCCGAACGCAATAGGAGTCGCCGGTTGCCGAAAAGAGGCTGTTGAAGACATGGTTCTTGCCGTAACGAACCCGCGGCTGTCGCTCCGAGACGTTGTCGGCCCACCAATCATGATGCCAGGTCACATTCAGGGCGTTGACGTCGACCGGCGAGTTGTCGGTCCCTCCCACCAGGCTGCTGAAGCGGTGACCCGTGACGCCGGTCGAATCAGAGCCGCTGTTGTCGGTGCGCGGCGTGTAGTGAAACTTGGTCCAGGACACCGTGATGAAGTTGGAGCCGGTCGTGATGTCGAGATTGCCGTCGGTGCCGTCGGAGATGTCGCAGTGGTCGAACCAGATACGCTGCGCGCCGTTGTAGACGGACACGGCGTCCAGACCGGACGAGCAACCGACGGTCGCGTCGTAAGTCGGATCCAGGGCGCAGTCGCCGACGGCGTATCCGACGATCGTGAGGTTGCGGACGATGACGTTCACCGAGCCGGCCATCTCGACGTGCCCGTGCAGCGACGAGCCGCACAATCCGACGATGGTCTTGTTCGAGCCAACGTAGAAGGTGCCGGTCAACGAGCCGGTGACGTAAAGGACGCGCGCGGCGGTGCCGCCGGCGTTGTTGTTGAAGGCGGCCGTGGTGGTCACGTTCACCGGCGTGGCGTCGCCAGCCCCGGTGGTCCCGCTCGGATTCATGGGGTGCACGGCGGCCCACCCAACGAGCGGGCTGGCCGGGGGCGGCGCCGTGCAGGAGACGCCGCCGTCGGTGGCCCCCGCGGCACCTGTGACGCCGCCGGTGCCGTCGCCGCCGCCGGTGCCGTCGCCGTCGCCGCCGCCCGAGCCGTCGACGCCACCCGCTCCCGGCTCCGCGCTGTCATTGCCGTCTGTCGAGCCACCGGTCTGTCCGTCGCCGGCTGCGCCCGTCGATCCGGCCCGGTCGTTGGATCCCCCGAAGCTCGAGTCACTCGAGCCCGATTCGCCGCCTGCCAGCCTGCATCCGACCGCCGCCATGAGTCCCGTGAACAGGGCCACGCGGAGAACGCTCCGCGCCACTCGAGCTCGCTCTGGACACTGCGGGTGGCGGCGCGAGGGATGCATCTCTTGGTCGTTCTGGTGGCTTCCTCGCGTCACGTCGCGAACACGAAGCGAGCGGCGTTCGAGATCGTCGTCAGTTCGTCCGTCGGCCTGAATGTGAGCGTTGGCGGGGCGATCGCAAACTCGACGCCGCTGCCGTGTGGGTGGTTCGCCTCCCACGGGACGCGCCTGGTCGTGCGGCCTGATCGTAAAGTTATGTCTGAAATGTGCCGATACCGGACTCGTGGCCGTGTTTGCTTCGCCTGCCACACGACCTGCCCGCTGGTTGTCTGCTGGTAGCGGGTTGGCGAGGTCGATTGGCATCCCGCTGACGCGCGAGCGTGGCGCTCGTTCATGAGGCCGCTCGAGACGACCGGCGCCGAGCCCGAGCGACGGCAGACGGCGGCGAAGGTCATTGCGGTCGTCGGCGCCGAGAGCGCAGCGGGACTGGGACTGGTTCGCGCGATCCTGGATGATCCCGAGTGCGAGTTCGCGGCGCGGGCGATCGTCCGCCGGCTCGACTCGTCGGAGAGTCGACGCCTCGGGATCATGGGGGCCGAGTTGTTGGTCGCGGATCCGCAGGACGCCGCCGCTCTCGGACCGGCCCTCGCGGGCGCCTATGGTGCGTTTTACATCCAGCTGTCCTCGGAGCATCCGTCCCTCGAGACGAAGCTCGCCACTGCCAACGCGCTGGCCTGCGCGGCCAAAGCGGCCGGTCTTCAACACCTCGTGTGGGCAACGCTGGAGGATCCGGGCCAGACCTTTCTCGAGCAAAACGACGTGACGCCGACGTTTCAGAACGGTCGTTGGATCTCGGACGGCGAAACCGAGAGCAGCCCCGGACAGGTCTTCACGGAGCTGGAGATCCCGACGACGTTCTTGCACACGGCGTGGGAAGCGTCGGTCGCCGCCGGCAAGTGGGCCGAGGATATCGGGACGCGCGCTTACGGCCTCCTGCGGGATCGCGGATCCATCGGGCAGACGGTGTCGATCAGCGCGACCCGCCTGATCCGCCGACTGACGCCACCGCCGCTGTCGCGTCCCAAGACTCAGTCGACCGTGCAGGACGATTCGGGCACGAGCATCGCCACATCATCGAGCGCGGCCGTGAGCCAGTCGCCCTCGGTTGTAGCGAATTCTCGTTCATCGGCCAATTCATCGGCCAATTCATCCGCGAGCTCGTCACGGAAGAAGAGGGCAATCGCGGGGATGCTCGTCGTCGCCGCCGCGTTGATGGGGTTCGTGATCCTGCGGCAGCTCCAGCGGCAAAAGACAGAGGCCGTGCGCGCACGAGCGGTGACCGCCCCGGCCCCCAGGCCTCCTCCCGTCTCACCGATCGCGGTCAAGCCACCCGAGGTCCCCGCACCAGCACCACCGGCCCCGGTCGCCCCGCCGCCGGAGGCACCGCCCGCCCCCGAGCTCGAGCCGCCGGCGGAGCTGGCAGCCACTCCCCATGGCAACCGAGCTCCAGCGAGGCACGTGAGCCCCGCGCCAAGGAGCCACCGCCGCGAGCTGCCGACGCCGTCGACGGTTCCGCCGCCGGTTGCCACGGCACCGAGCGCGCAAACCGCGCCCGAGAAGGTGAAGACACCGCCCAGGGTCGGGCCGCCCGTCGAGAGTCACGCCCCCGCGGCGCCCGCGACCACGGTGGTCTCCGCGCCGGCGCCGCCAGCGGCGACCTCCTTGCCGCAGCCAGGCTTCGTCGATCCCAAGGGGGTCAACTTCGTCGTGCGCTCACACGCCGCGGAGGCGAACGCTTGCTACGAACGCGCGATCATGGAAACCCCCGACCTGCACGGGAGGTTGACGATCCACGCCGTCATCGATCCGACGGGACACGTCTTGTCGTTGGCTCCGACCAGTCGCATCGAAGGTGGCGCCCGATTGCAGAGCTGCTTGGTCGGCGCGTTCAAGAGCTGGACATTCCCTCAACCGGTGGGCGGGGTGAATGGAAACGTCACGTACTCGTTCGCGTTCGAGTCGTTGCACGGAGAGTGAGACCGCGGGCGGTTGAGCGCGTCACCGCGGATCGTTTGCGACCTGCAGCACGATCTTGCCCGGTGAGCTGCCGCGCCGCTTGGCTGCGAAGGCTGCGCCGCCTTCGGCGAGCGGCATGACGGCACCGAGGACCGGGCGTAGCTCGCGCGCGTCGATGCGCCGGCCGAGCTCGTTGAGCTGCGTTCGGTTGGGCTCGACGACGAAGAACACGCCTCGCGGCCCACGACCATCGGTCCTGGCGGCAGGCGCTTCGACAACGGACACCGCCAGGGCGTCCTTCCTCAGGGACGAGTACACATGGGCGAGCGTTTGCCCGCCGACCAGGTCGAATACCAGGTTTGCGTTCCTCGCGGCTGCGGCGACATCGTCGCGATCCACGTCGACGAAGGCGTCCGCCCCGAGGTCGAGCACGAGTTCGCGCGCCCACCCGCGCGCGCCCGCCACGACCTGCGCGCCGGCGGCGCGCGCAAGTTGCACGGCGAAGGTACCAACGCCGCCGCCCGCGCCGAGAATGAGCACGGTCTGCCCGGCCGCGAGCCGACCATGATCGAACAGCGCCTGAACGGCAGTCAGGCCCGCCATCGGAACGGCGGCTGCTTCCTGGTGACTCAGCGTTGCGGCCTTGGGCGCGAGGTTCCGCGCCTCGACCGCGACGAACTCGGCGGCCGCTCCGTCGCGGTACCAGTCGGTCAACCCGTAGACGGCGTCTCCGATCGCGGCGCCGGTCGTGCCGTATCCGAGGGCTGTGACGACGCCCGATACCTCATGGGCCGGGATGACCGGACGCCGGTCCTTGCCCGCGCGGTCGACCCACGTCGACGGCCAGTCCATCTCCGTCGGCGTGAAGCTGGCAGCATGAACCTGCACCAGGACGTCCCCGATGCCGGGGACCGGGGACGCCGCCGGTTCGTACCTGAGGCCGTCGGCCCCTCCTCGCTCGTGAGTTCGTAGAGCGTTCATGGACGTTGGAGTTGGTGGATACGCGACCACCAGCTGTCAAGGTGGCGGGAGCTTACAGCGGGGTTCCGTCGCTCGGCGGGAGTCCGCGTCCGATTCAAGCACTTCCCTCTGTCACGAAAGAGCCATCTTGCCGGGGCATGCCCTCTGCTCACTCCCGACACGTTCTGCGCTGAACCGACGCGCACGATGTGTTTTTCGGCCACTGGCATTTCGGGGTCGTGGCCGTGATCGCGGGAATCGGTGCGGTCGCGATCAAGCAGGAAAAGTCGCGGTCACATAGAGTGTTCGCGTTGGTCCCGCTGCTCTTCGCGGCCCAGCAGGTCGCGGAGGGGATTTTGAGCATCCTGATCGTCTTGAGCGTCGGCAAAGACCATCGTTTGGTCATCGCCCCGCCCTAGCGGCGGCCGATCAAAGCCGTCGGCGCCATCATTTCGGGGTAGTGGTAGACGCCCGACTGCGCCGGCGTTCTCAGTGACGTCGCGATCATCGCCTTTGCGATCTGCTCGACGGTGATCGACTTGTATTTCGCGGGCGTCACGAACGAGAACGCAGGAAGCAGTTTCTCGAGCAGCCATGGCGTGTGTCGCGACCCGATGATCATCGCGGGGCGGAAGATGCTGACGACAGCCGGACCACTCTCCTTCACGGCCTCTTCGGCCTCGCCTTTCACGCGAGCGTAGCGCGCCATTCCCGCGGCGCCTGATCCGCTCGCCGCGGCGGTGGAATCTGCGCCGGCGGCGGACATGAACGCCAGGTGCTTCACTCGCCCCGATGCCTTCAGCGCTCGCGCAAAGGCCGCGTTCAATTGCACGTCGACCGCGCGATGCTCGTCGATCGTGAGCTTCGCGGTGCCGGCCCCGACGCCCAACACACTCAAGCCGACGACGTCGCCTTCGAGCGAACGAATGGCCTCCCGGGTCGCAGTTTCCAGACCGGCTGGATCCATCGCGGGAACGAGCGTCTCGCGCAGTTCGATCCCCGCATCACGTGCCGTCGTGACCTGATCGGGCTGCGAACGACGCACCAGGGTCACGATGGGTTTGAACGATCCATCGCGAATCAGTTCCTTGACCAGCGCGTTGCCCACCGATCCCGATGCGCCGAGAACCACAGCCGCCCGCGTGCTCGACATGAAGCGCCTTTCGTCCATGTGTCGATCATGCCAGATAGAACACCCCTCCCAGGTTGCTCGTCGATGTCTGCAGGTGAGGATCCCGTCCGTCCGGACGGCCACCGTCCCGATTGCGGACGGCCGGCGACGAGGAATCAACCGGTTAGCTGGGCCTGTTCGTCCGTTTGCGTGGACACGATTCGTGCCAGCTCTTCCGGACAAGACGCCCGCAAATCAACCTGGGAGGGGGATTCCGCGCCCAGATCAACCTGGGAGGGGGATTCCGAAAGGTCGTGCGGATGTTGACGGGGCGAGGGATGGTGGACACGTTCATCGTCATGACGAAAACGGACAAACACGCGCAGCCGCAACCGAAGACTCCTCCGGCAAGGTGGAGGGGGGACGCGGTCGAGGAGCGGCCCGGTGGCGAGGCCGAGCGCGCTGCCGAGCGCGCCGAAGGGAACACGCCGGTTTCCGCGAACGCCGAACGGAAGAAAGTTCAGGAGCCGCCCGACCCGCACCAGCAACCGCAGCGCGTCCAGCGGACGCCGCAGGACACCGCCGACCCTGAGCAGGAGATCGCCGAGATCGCGGACGAGCATCAGCAGCGCCGCGACGCGGGCGAGCGACCCCCGCGCGGCAAGCTGTAACCGGCCTGCCGCCAGTCGGCACAGAGTGTGTTCGAGCTAAGCCGAGCCAGCTCGAGAATCAACATGCGAAGGTTTAACCGGCTCTGAGAATGGGCCGGTCGGCTCGCCTCAATGCGTACTGCATGGAGCGTGCCGCCGCCGAATAGATCGGCCGACCCCGTCCCCGCGGAGCGCGCCAGCGTAGTCTTCGCTGATGTCGACAGAACGATTTGTCCCCGGATCGTGCGCGCCGCCCGAAGCTGGGGACGCACCGGCGCTGGGCCTGCTCGTCGCAGGGATGGACGTGGTCGTGAAAGTCGACGAGGACCAGACGTCACTCCCGGACCGCACGGCCGTGCAGTCCCTGGCCGAGCCTGGCGCGGCAGCGTGGCTCTACCTCGGGACGCTGGGCGGCCGTCCCTGCTATGCAGCGGCGGTCGCATCCGCGGATGCGCATGTGTCGCCACCTCTCACGCGCGTCCCCGCCCGCGAGCTCTTCGATAAGTTAGACGCCGAGCGACTCGCCGCCGTCGGTCAGGCACTGGCCCTGGTGGGGTGGAACGCGATGCACCGCTACTGCGGCCGCTGCGCCGCCGAGACTGTGCTGCACGCCGACGAGCGGCTCCGCCGCTGCCCGCGTTGCGACGCCCATTTTCACCCGCGCATCTCGCCCGCAGTGATCGTGCTCGTTACGCGCGGCCATCAGATGCTGCTCGCGCGCAACGTCCGATTCCCACCCGGTCGTTTCAGCGCCGTGGCCGGCTTTGCAGAGCCGGGCGAGTCACTGGAGCAGGCGGCGCGCCGCGAAGTGCGCGAAGAGGTCGGCGTCGAGCTCGCTGACCTCCACTACTTTGGCAGCCAACCCTGGCCCTTCGGACGTTCGCTGATGATCGGTTTCGTGGCTGAGCACGCCAGCGGCGACATTCGCGTGGATGGCGATGAGATCGTCGAGGCGGCCTGGTTCAGCGCTGACCGGTTGCCCGACTTGCCGCCCACCCTGAGCATCGCGCGCCAACTGATCAACGCCTTCGTCAGCGCTCACCCGTCGGCTATTTCACGCTGACCGATTCCGCCTCGGTTGGCCTTGAGGAGCGGCCAGCCGCTCAACGTTCGTTGCGGGCCGCAAGATTCTCAAGATTCCGTGAAGGTCTTGCCCCTCTCACCGCCTTAGTCGTTCAACCCCGTGTCCGGGGAGCGGTGCACGAACATGATCACGAACTGGCGTATCCTCTTGCTGGCTCTCCTGGTGGTCTCCTTCGCCGCCTGCGGCGAGGGCTCATCCGAGCGGCAGATGAATTCTGACGATGCGTCCACTGCCGGTGACGCGGGCACTGGAGGCAGCGCAGCACCGGGACTGGGAGGCGCTCAGGGGACTGGCGGCAACCCCGGCGGTGGCACGGGTGGGATGCCGGCTGGCGCCGGGACTGGCGGAATGACCAGCGGCAAGGACGACGGAGGAACGACGGCCACTGGAGGCGCGGGCGGCCGGACGGCGGCGGCGGGCGGGTCGGGGGGAGGCGGCGTTGGGGTTGGAGGGACCACGGGCTCAGGCGGCGCCGCCGGCGCGGGGCCTGCGGTCCGCGTCGTCGGGAGGACGGCAGCGGGGCCGGTGGCCGGATCGATTCAGTACGCGTGGCCGGGAGTGAACATCCAGGCCAACTTCATGGGGACGCAGGCTTCCATGACCGTCAACAACGCCAGCGCCAACAACCGGGTGACGATGATCGTCGACGGCGGCACGCCCAGGACCTTCGCCATGGTCGCGGGGCAATCGACGGTGTCGCTGGCGTCGGGGCTCGCCAGCGGCGCACACCAGCTCGTGATCTGGCGAAACACGGAGGCATCACCGGGCGACCTCACGACCTTCACCGGCCTGACAGGTTTCGGTTCCGGTGGAGCTCTTCTGGCGCCGCCCGACGCGCCGGCGAGGCGCATCGAGATGGTGGGGGACTCGCTTTCGGTGGGCGCCGGCGTCGAGGGGAATGCGACCTGCACGGGCGGAATCGACGCGTACACCAACAACTATCTCGCCTATGGATCCGTCGCTGCCCGCGCACTCTCGGCCGATGTGGTCACCATCGCCTACTCGGGCATCGGCGTTTACCGCAACTTCGGAGAGACGACGCCGACGGCGGCCTCGCTGACGATGCCGAGGCGGTACCCGTATGCCATTCCCGACACCGCGCTGTGGAACTTCTCGCTCTACCAGCCGCAGGTTGTGGTCATCAATCTGGGCACGAATGACTTCGCACCGAGCGATCCAGGGCTCCCGTACGAGACCGCCTACGTGTCCTTCGTTCAGAGCATCCGCGAAAAGTACGCCGGCGCTTACTTCGTCTTGATCGACATGTACGGCGGCATGCGTCTCACCCGACTCAACGACATCCTCACGGCACTCAAGAGCAGCGGCGAATCCAGGGTCGAGGTGCTGAGCCTGAATGCGGCGCAAAACAACCTCGGCTGCAACCAGCACCCGAATGTCGCCGGCCAGCAGGCGATGGGAAATACACTGGCGGCGCGACTCCGCGTGGTGATGGGCTGGTAGCTCTCGGACGCACCTCGAAGCCCGAGCCGGGCGCCGTCAATTGCTGGCGACTTGCAACAGCGAGAGCGCCCATTGCAGTGCCTTTGGCCGGCTGGGTGACGCGAATCGCCAGAGCGCCAGCGGCGCGCTCACACGGCGGGGCAATGCGGCCACCAGCACCGTCCACGCCACGAGCGCCGCGCACGCCATTGGCGATCGTCCCTGCGGGACAAACGCTGCTTCGATGGTATTGGCGACGATTGCCGACAGCCTGTCGCCGGGGATCGGATGCCGGTCCGGGTCCAGGCGCAGCGACGCCAGTCGATAAGGCAATGTCGCCAGGCTGTGCCGAAAGACAATGTAGGGCAAGGGCAGGCCGTTCATCCGCGCGATCTCCTGCGCATAGGTGAAGCGCCATTGAGCGCGCGCGAGCTCGCGCGCGAATCGATCGACCTCGAACGCCGACATCGCGCCGTCGTTGCGCCCGTGGACGCGATAGCTCACCAGCGGTTTGGCCACCGTCACCACGTCGCCGAGCAACGGGGCGGCCGCCAGACAGTACGAGTCGCTCGCCGACTCGCTGCCTTCGAGGGGAAAGATCCGATTCAGGAACGTCCTCGCGTAGGCGTTCCCCGATCCGACCGGCGTCGGATAGGCGCCGGCGGTCAGGGTCCACGCGCGAATCTGTTGCGGCGTCGGAACGAAAGGGAAGTGCGGGAAGGTCGCGCCCGTGGGCCGTCCCTGCGCGTCGATGATCTTCATCTGGAACTGGACCTTGCTGATCCCCGGGCGCCAGACGGCTGCGATCTCGTGAATCAGCGTCGGGTCCAGCAGGTCGTCGGCGTCGAGGAAGATCACGACGTCGCCGTGCGCGCGCGCGAACCCGACGTTGCACGCGGCGCGCTGGCCGGCGTTGGCTTGAAAGATCGCCTGAATGCGGTCGCCATAGCCGGCGATGATCCGGCGCGACTCGTCGGTCGAACCGTCGTCGACCACGATCACCTCGACGGTGGGCCAGTCGAGGCCGAGCGCGCTGTCGATCGCGGCGGCGACAAACGCGGCGTAATTCCAGTTGGCGATCACGACCGAGACGCGCAGGGGATCGGGGATCATGGTCGTTCTGCGATGGTCGGCGTGTGAGCGGCGTTGGCGGCAGGCGCCGCGCCGGTGACCGACGAAAAGAAGCCGACCGCACCGCGAATGGTTTGCGGCGCGATCGACCACAACGCCACCAGAAAGGTGGCGGCGCCCGCCGGCAACAGGACGGCGGCGCGGGCGGCGGCGCCCAGGTCGACCGGCAGGAAATGGCGGATCGCAAGCAAGACGGCGGACATCGCCGCAGAAGCCAGCAAGGGCACGCCCGTGCCCGCGAGCTGCTCGACGACTCCGATCCCGGTCGCACGTTCGAGCCGGTGGATCATCACCGGAGCTGAAGCCACTTCACGCAGAATCCACACGCCGATCGCCGCCGGCAGCGAGAGCGCGGGCACCAGCGCGGCGGGGACCAACACGCCGACCACGACCAACAGCTCGACCCCGAGGCCGATCAGCGGCTCGCGCGGATGGCCCATCGCGGTCAGCATCGGCGTCATCAACAGGCGCGGCGCCTGGATGATCGTCAGCAGCGCCAATGCGGTCACCAGCGGGTTGATGGCCTGCCATCGTGCGCCGAAGAGCAGCTCCACGACCTCGGGCGCCAGCAATGCGATTCCAAAGAAGCACGGGTAGAGCAAGAGGCAGGTGAGCTCGACCGCGGCACGATAGGCGCGGCGACGCCGCTCAGGGTCGGATTGCAGGCGCGCCAGCACCGGCAACGCCACCTGCGTGACGGCGGTCGCGGCGATCGCCCAGAGCACGTCGACGGCGCGGAACGCCATGTTCAGGTAGCCGGCGCGCTCGTTCCCCAGCAACACACCGGCGAAGATCGTGAACAGCCGCTTGACCGCGAACGTCAGGAAGAGCGCACCGACCGCATAGGCGCCGAATCCGAGCAGCGGCCGCAGCGGCGCCATGTGGAAGCGCAGGCGAGGGCGGCGCTCGGCGGTCAGCCACAACACCAGCGACCCGACCAGCGCGATCAAGACTTGCTGCGCCACCAGACCCCAGATGCCGGCGCCGCCGAGCACGAACGCGATGCCGATGCCGGCGCCCGTCAGCCGCCCCAGCAGCGATCGCAACGCCAGCAATCGAAACGCGAGCTCGCGACGTTGCTGCGCGACGATGATCGCGCCCAGCGCCGTGCACGGAAAGCGGAGCGCCGTCCAGGTCAGGATTCCGGCCGCTTGCGGGTTGTGGACCAGGTGGGCAAAGCCCGGCGCCGCGACCGCGCAAAGCCCGAACAGCGCCAGGCCCAGCAACATGGTGAACGTGAAGGCGGAATCGAGGTGCAGCGACGTGACCTTGCGGCTTTGCACCAGGGCGTCATGAAACAGCATGCTCACCAGGACGTCGAGCAGCTCGACCAAGGCCAGGGTGATCGAGAAGACGCCGAAGTCGGCGGCCGAAAGAAAGCGCGCGTAGACCACCAGTGATCCGAACGAGACCAGCGCGAGGCCGCCGTTTTCAGCGGCGCTCCAGAGAGCGGATTGGGCCGCCTTCGCGCGGATCATGGGGGTGCTTCCAGCACCGTGGCCCGCTTCATCGCTCACCACGCACCTCCGAGCGCCGCGCGCCAGTCACGCCACCGGGTGGCCGCGCGCCGTGCCGGGGCCAGGAATGCGCCACGACCAAAGCGCAGCCGGATCAGCGTCGGAACCACTCGAGCCGGCGCCGCGGCCAGCGCGTGAAACCAGGCGACGTGCGCCGCGGCCAGCTTGGGCGGTAGGCGCTCGGCCACCACGCTCCGGCGAGCGCTGCGCAACAGGCGTCCGATGGAGTCGCCCGAGCGACCCTCGTACTCCATGCCCAGCTTCAGCGCGATCAGGCGGTAGTTCAGGAATGGCAGCTCGTGGTCGAGCACGTCGTCCGCAGGCAGCGCAACGCCGTTTCGCGCGGCGTGAGCGCGCATGAACGCGATCTCACGGCGCCGATGTTCGATGCGATAGGGTAGTCGTGATGGATCGAGGCCGTCGCTGGTCCACATGTTGGCGCCGTGGATCCGGTACCAGCCGAGGACGCGCGGAATCGTCACCACCTCGCCATAAACCGGCGCGACCGTGTTGAGCGTTCCATCCGGCCCGTGGTCGATGCGCAGGGGGAAAAGAGGCGCGGCGAACCAGCGTGCGTATGCATTACCGGCCGTCACTGGCCAGCGGTAAGTCCCCGTGCCCAGAAAGGACAAGCGTACGCGGCGGGCGTCGTAGCCGGCGTCGAAGTTGCAGAAGCGGCGGCCCAGATCGTCGCCCTTCGCGTCCATGATACCGAGATCGTACTGGACCTTGGCGCACCCCGGCCGCCAGGCTGCTGCCACGTCAGCCAGCGCCCCGGTTGCGAGCAAGTCGTCGGCATCGAGGAAGATCACGAGGTCGCCGCTGGTCGCCGCGAAGCCGTGGTTGTACGCGGCGACTGAGCCTTGATTGGGTTGGTCGATGATCGTGATGCGAGGGCTGTAACGTTCGATGACGCGCAGGGAATCATCGGTCGACCCGTCATTGACGACGACGACCTCCTTGTTCGGGTAGGACTGCGACAGCGCCGATTCGATCGCGCCCGCCACATAGTGGGCGTAGTTGAAGCAGGTGACGACGACGCTGATGCGAGGGTGCGGCGAAGGCGGGGGGCTCATGTCGACCTTTCGAAGGGCGGACTGACGCCGTCCGGCACGAAGCCGACCAGCGCGAGGGTGAGAAAGTTTTGTTCGGGCGACAGGAGATGCCCGCCCATCACCAACCAGGCGGCAAACAACATGATGCGAATTCGAGCCGGTGCCTTGGGCGCGAACAGGGTCGACGCAAAGAGGCTCACGGAGGCGACGAAGCCGACCACGCCGTATTCGAAGATCAGCTTGGCCCAGGTGGGATCGTGGAATTCGTAGCCGGTCTGCGCGTGGAAGATCGTTCCCGGCCCGTGACCCAGCCACAGGCTCGCAGGGTCGGCGCGCACGCCGTCCGCCAGCAGGCGCAGCGGCGCGATGTACCGGATGTACCCGCTGCTGCGTTCCGAGTCGAACTCCCCGATGCGGTTCAGCGTGAAAGAGAGGTTGAGGGCGTCGCCGAGCAGCCAGAACAGCAGCCCCGCCGCACCCAACGCCAGCGCCGCGCGCGCCAGCGTGTTCCGTTTGGGTGGCAGGAGCGTCCCGACGATCAACGCCAAGAGGCCGGTGCCCGAGTAAGAGAGCAACAATGCGAGCGCGAAGCACCCGACCCGCCACGCGCGACGACGCGCGAGACACTCGACCATCAAGGCGAGCGCCATCATGAAAGAGAACCCGGACGGCTCGCGGAAGAAGAAGCCGTTCGACTTGTAGAGCACTCCGATCGGGATCGCGGTGTTGAATCCCTGGGGGCCACGCAGAGCCACCGGCACGAATCGGGTGAAATCGAACAGCCAGTCGGCGTGGACGACGAATTGCGCGTAGAACTGCGCGATGCCGGCGATGGCGCAGACGAGCGCCAGGTCGGAGAAGGCCCGCGTCACGCGTTCGCGCGTGAGGTCGGTGCGGGGCGAGAGCACGAAGACGAACGGCAAGTAGATGGCCAGCAACAACAGCAGCGACGATCCCGACGCGACCGTCTCGTTGGCCAACGTGCTCAGCAGAGCCAGGCTGCCGCAAATCGCGAACAGGACCAATCGCGCTCGCGACACCGCGAGGACACCGGAGAACGCCGCGACGACCAACAGCCCGTAGACAGCCGGGAGGCCCGCGTTCAATGAATAGCTGCCGAAGTTGAGCCCGAACCGCTGTAGCACCGTGATCGCGATGAGCAGGACGAACCAGGCGCCCCGGGTGATCGACCCGCCATCGACGGCGCCCCGTCGGTGCTGGGCCGGTCTCCAGGCGTCCGGCAACGGAATCGCGGCGGTCATCTGTGAATGGCCGATCATGGCTTGCCGATCATGCCTTGCCGATCATGGCCGGGATGGAGAAGGGGTTCGTTGCCAGACGCGGACGTATTCGATCTCCAGCGACGCCGGAAAGTCGGACCGACGCTCGGCCGGGCCCGGCCACGTCCCCCCCACGGCCAGGTTCACGAGCACGTGCGCCGGCCCCCCGCCGCTGCCATCGGCGTGGACCCAGCGGAAGGTGCGATCCGCGATCACTTGCCCGTCGACCAGGTGGCGGACGCGATCGGGTGTCCATTCCACGGCGAACACGTGGAAACCGGCGGAGTAGTCGACCCCGGGCTCGAAGATCTGGTCGTGGTTCAGTCGAGTCGCCGTACCGGGCACCGGGGTGCCATCGGGATGCAGGAAGTGAAAGCTGCGCCGGGTGTCGTCGCGCCCGTTGTTGACGATCTCGACCACGTCGATCTCCGGTGGCCACTTCTGGTCCTGGGGATTCAGCCAGAAGGCTGGCCACATCCCGCGGCCAGGCGGGATCTTCATGCGGATCTCGAAGACGCCATACTCACCGCTCCAGCGCGAGCGCAGCATGCCGCTCTCGATCGCGCCCGGGCCCAGCTTGTCGCCCACCCGTGCCACCAGCGACAGGCCACGCGCCGTGAAGACGTGGTTGTCACGATCGCAGTAGCGGCTCCATTCGTCGTTCAAGTGGTCCAGCGAGCCGTTGGCGTAGATGTAGCGAGTCGCGAACTCGTGGCGAAGGGCGCCGTCGTCTCGCACGACGCGGGCGAAGTCCCAGTCTTTCACCAGACGATAGCCGTCCGACGCCGCGAACCCGACCGGCGCGGCGGCGGCGGTGGCATCGCCCGCCCCGACCGCCGACACGAGCAGCATCGCACCCGCGGCAGCGATGCCGGCCGGTGCCCGCGGAGCCCATCGACGCGCCCTAGGCACGGACCTTGGCCTGCTGATAGACCGCGCGCGTGGCGCGTCCGATGTCGAGCCAGGCGGAGCTGGGCGGCATCGAGGTCGGTTTGGGGTCGTCGGTGATGGCGCGCGCGATGGCGTCGGCCAGCGCCTGCGGATCCTCGGGCCCGATCAATGTCCCCTGGGCTCCGTCATCGAAGTCTTCGGCGAAGATCCCGACGCGGGAGGCGATCGTCCACTTGTGCAGCGCCTTGGTGAGAAAATAGACGCCGCTCGCGTCGATCTGCCGGTAGGGAAAGACGAAGCAGTCGGTCTCGGCGAAGAGATCCGCCATCTCGCTCTCCGAGAGTCGGCGCGCGCGGACCTCGATGGTGTCCTGCAAACCCAGCGCGTCGATCCGGCGCAGAAGCGGCGTCAGATCCATGCGCGGCCGGCCGGCGATGATGAAGCGCCCGCGCGCGCGCAGCGACGGCGACAGTCGGCCGACAGCTTCGATCAGGACGTCGGCACCCTTGTAGTGTTTGATCTCGCCGAAGAGCACGAAGGTGCGGCGTGGATCGCGGATTCCAACGCCCGGCGCGCTGGAAGCGGCCGCATGGAGTTGCAATGGCCCGTGGGGGATCACGGTGAGCTTGTCGCGCGGCACCCCGCGTTCCACGAGCCGGCGCAATCCGGCGTCGGTATGAACGATCACTTGATCGCTGAGACGGATCGGCAGGTCGAACGCCAGATTCTGCAGGAATGACAGATGCTCGCCGTTGAACGGCACGGTGTCATGCACCGTGAACACCACCGGACAGCGCAGCGTGATGACTCGGATCGCCAGCGCGTCGAGCGGCGGCACGACCAACCACTGAAAGTGGACGACGTCGGGTTTGCGCGCCAGGACCCGCAACACCAACCGGGCCAAGCCGAGCGCGTGCGCGAGGCCCTTGGCGGCCGCGCGCAGGGGGCTCGGCAGGAAGGTCATCCCGTCGACGCGCCGGTAGAAAAACGGGTCGACGTAGTCGCTGCCGATCTCCTGGCGGTCCCCGTTGCGCGTGGGACGGATCGCCCAGGTTGGTGCGACGCCGGCGGCGACCAGGCCCTCGGTCAGCGCGGCATCGTAGGGCCCCGTGAACAGGGATGGGTCGACCAGCAGCGCGCGCAACGGCGCAGCGGCGGAGAGCGCGTCACTCACGATGTGGCCTCCTCCCAGAGCGGCGTCGTCATTTCGGCCCGCCACCTCGGTTCGCGGCGCGTGACCAACCCAGAAAGGAATCCGAACGCCCAGGCGGTGTGCATGACAGCGGCGGCTGGGCCAGCCCACAGGCCGGACATCGAACGGTGCCGGACCGCCAGCGCCACCGACGTGCCGGCCAGAACCAAGACATAGAATCCGGGCCACGCCAGCGCCGCCGGAAACCACGGGCTGATTCCGAGCGCCAGGATCGACAGGATCACGTGCGTAGGGACCGCGAGCTGACGCAGGCGCAGGGAGCCCGGGTGGCGGCGCGCCGTGCGAGACCGACCGACGCCGTAGCGAAAGTACTGTCTCCAAAGCTCGCCGAGCGTTCCGCGCGGACGATAGCCGATGCGGATCTCGGCGTCGAGATAGACCTTGGCACCCAGGGCGCGTTGCCGGCAATCGAGCTCGGCGTCTTCGTTGTGGCTGAAGGTTTCGTCATAGCCGCCGGCGCGGCAAAACCGGTCCATCCGAAACGCCGCATGATGACCGTGGTCCACGAAGCCGCTGCGCCGCCCCGCACGATGCGCCGCGCCGCCGGTGCCGATGGGCGTGTTCGAGACCCAGGCGATCGCGCGCTGCAGCCCGCCATCACCAAAGGAATCCATCGGGACGACGACGGCATCGGCGTCGACACGTTCGAGGGTCTCGACCAGGCGACGGCAAAAGTCCGGTGGATAGGACGCGTGCGCGTCGCAGCGGATCAGAACGTCGGCGTCGGCACCGAAATGGCGTGCGGCCAGGTTGATCGCCGCACTTTGGATGCGTGCCGGGTTACGTAATAAAGAGACCTGCGCGTGCTGGCGGGCGATCGCGTCGACGATGTCGACCGTGCCATCTGTGCTGCCGCCGTCGACGACCACGATGCGGGCGTCCGGTAGGTCAGACGTACCCGCCAGCACGTCGCGCACGACCCGCTCAATGTGGGGAGCCTCGTTCAAGGCGGGGATCGCAACTAACACCCGCGTGGCTGCGCAATCATCAGTACGCATTTTTGTTCACGAAACCTTTCCAGATGGTGAGAAAGAGAATCTTGAGATCGAAGAGATACGACCAGTGCCGGATGTAATAGAGGTCGCAGAGGATGCGCTCGTCGAGCGAGGTGTCTCCGCGCCACCCATTGACCTGGGCCCAGCCGGTGACGCCCGCCTTGACCCGGTGTCGAAGCATGTAATGCGAGATCTGGTGGCGGAACTGATCCACGAATACCGGCCGCTCCGGGCGTGGTCCGACCAGGGACATGTGCCCCACCAGGACGTTCCAGAACTGGGGAATCTCGTCGAGGCTGGTCGCGCGCAGCAGCGCGCCGATCGGCGTGCGGCGGTCGTCGCCGACCCTGGCCCAGACCGCGCCGCTCTGCGCCTCGGCGTCGACGCGCATCGACCGGAACTTGTACATCTTGAAGCGGCGCCCATCCAGGCCGACCCGTTCCTGGCTGTAAAAGACCGGGCCGGGGGAGGTCACCTTCACTGCGAGCGCCACCAGCGCAAAGACCGGAGCGCCCAGGATCAGCGCGATCCCCGCAAAGATGACGTCGGTGACGCGCTTCGTGATCGCCCGCCAGCCAAGCAGCGGTGATTCGTTGAGGCTAACCACCGGCAAACCATCGAAATCCTCGACGGCGCAGCCCAGCGTCGCGAACTCGTGGACGTCGGGGACGATCTGAATGTCAACGGTCTCGTCCTGGACGCTGTTCAGGACCCGCTCCAGGTCGGCCCACTGCTGGCGCCCGAGCGCGATGAGGACCTTGTGGGCCTGGGTCTCGCGCAACACGCGGGTGGCGTCATCGAGATGTCCCAGCACGGCGTGACCGCCAGCCGGCGCCACCTCGGCACCGGGTGGCATCAGAACGCCGACCACGTTGAATCCGAGCTCGGGGAACCGCGCGATGCGATCGATCAGCAGCTCCAAGGCGCGCCCTTGCCCGATGAGCAAGACATTCTGGGTTCGGATCCCCTTGCGATGAAGCAGCCGGAACAGGGAATGGAGCGCAGGCCGACTCAGCAGCAGGCAGATGCTGCCCAGGACGCCGAAGTAGATCAGCACGCCGCGCGAGTACCGGTACTCGCTGAAGACGTAGGTCAGCGCCGTGAAGCAGAGCAGCGCGGCAACGTGGGCCTTGGCCAGCATCAGGATCTCGGTGCGCGCGTGCGGAAGCGAGTGGGGCCGGTACACGCCCTGGGCGTTCAATGCGATCGACCAGAGCACCACGACCAGAGGCGTCAGCGCCGCATAGGTCGAGAACGGCGGAAAGCCCTTGGTGACCTCTATGAGCGGCACGTGAAAGCGAAGCCAAAAAGACGCGAGCCAGATGGAGCCAATGATCGCGACGTCCAACAGACGCGCCAGCCCCGCCACGGTAAATCGATACTGCGCAAACATGCCCGGCCCTCCTCGTTTCGAACCCCCGAAACGATCGCCTCACCGTCGAGGGTGAGTGCGATCCTCGGTCCTGCTTAGGATGAAAAGAATTGGATCGGAGTCGGAGGTCGTCAAGCGTCGCTGGGCCCGGATGTAGTTGTTTGACTAAGAAGTAACCGGGTCTTGATACACGCGATGTAATCCGCTGCAAATGGACTATGTCCATCTCGTTAATTCGCGAACAGCCTGTGCAAAGACCATTGCCGACCCCGGGCGACAAACCTATGTTTCTCGCGCTGTGCTCGAGCGCTTTGCTTTTTACGCTTCGCCCAAATGCGATTCATTGTCTGCAACAGCGATCGCAACGTTTGTGTTGGCGGCCTGCGCCGGCTGCGCCACGCGCGACATTCATCCGGTGATCGCGTCGCGGGTCCTGGCCTCGCCGGTGGTGTCGCGCGACGACGAAGCGCTCGACCCGCGGTTGCTCGACGCCGCGACGGGCGAGGAGGATGGTCAACCCTATCGCGTCGGACCCGGGGACACCCTGCTGGTCGCCGTTTACAACCACCCCGAGCTGGCGATCGCGACCTACGCGGGGAGCTTGGCGGCCGCGCCCTCGCCCACAGGGCGGACCGCAGGGCTTTACGTCGACAATGACGGCACCATCCAGTTTCCCTTGATCGGATCGGTGCGGGTCGCGGGCAAGACGTCGGAGGAGCTCCGCGGTTTCCTCGAACAGGAGCTGGCCCGCTACGTGAAAGAACCGAAAGTGACGGTCCAGGTGCTCTTCAACGGCAGTATCCGCTACTACTTGCTGGGCCAGTTCGTCGCGCCGGGTCTGAAGTTCGCCGATCGGCCGATGCGCCTGCTCGAGGCCCTGACACTCGGCGAAAGCATCGTCCTGGATAAAGCCAGCCTGGCCGGCGCTTACGTATCGCGGAACGGGAAGCGGCTGCCGGTTAACTTCCGCCGTCTGTTACGCGACGGCGACATGCGGCAGAACATTCGAATGCGGGGCGGAGACACGATCTTCGTTCCCGACAATCTCAGCGAGCAGGCCTTTGTGTTTGCCGGCGCCGCCGGCAGCAATGCGCGCGGTGGCGCCGTGCCGTTTCTCAACGGGCGGCTCGACATCCTGCAGGCGCTGGCCCAATCGGGCATCGGGTTTCGCGAGCGCGCGCAGGGGCGCCTGTCCGCGGTGCGCGTCATTCGCAGTGAAGCGGATCGAGGGCAATTCTTCGTGATCGACGTTGACAAGATCCTCCGTGGCGAGGCGGGGTCATTTTCATTGTCACCCGGGGACATCGTCTTCGTTCCCGAAACGGCCGTCACCAGTTGGAACGAGGTGTTGCAGCAGATTCTTCCGACGTTAGAGACAATCTCGGGTTTATTGAACCCGTTCGTTCAGATCAAGTTCCTGTCGCAATAGGGGGTCGAGGGACATGTTCGAAGGTAATGGGGATCGCACTAAAGTACGCATTGATCGTCTCGAGCTCGGCGAGATCTGGCAGCTGGCGCGGCAAAACCGGCGGCTGATCATCGGCAGCGTCGTTTTGATGCTGTCGGTGGTCTCTGCCGCAACGCTCGCGTCACGTATGAGCTTCCGAACGAGGGGTAGTCTGTATCTCGGCGAGCTGCAGGAGCGTGCGCCGGCGCGACTGCCCACGCCGGGGCAATGGGATTTCATGGGCGGTGAAAGCGGAGACGTCGGTACCGAGATCGAGATTCTGCGCAGTCAGGACCTGATCCGGCGGGCGGTCTTGGAGTCGGGCCTCAACGTTGCCGTCGCTCCCGCCGGTGTGCGCCCGCTGCGCTACTGGCGCTGGCGGTTGTCGGGCCGCGATTCGCGGTGGCTCGATGCCGGAGCGGCGCAGCTTGCCGTGAGCAACGCGGCGGTCACCGAGTCCGACGGCGTCGACGAGTACCGGTTTCGCATGCTCGCGGGCGACGCTTACGAGATCTGGCGTGGCGGCGAGCCGCTCGGCACCGGCGGGTTGGGCCGGGAGTTTCGCGCCGGTGGGCTGACCCTGAAGATCGATCCGGGATCGGCCGGAGCGCCGCCGGTCGGGGCGATCTACACACTGAGCGTGAGCCCCGTGGATCGCGTCGTGGACCAGGTGACGAAGGCACTGACCATCTCGGTCCCCAAAGTCACCGCGCCCGGCGACGCGGTCAAGGTGGTCGCGCTCGAGTTCGTCGATTCGTCGCCGCTCAGGGCGGCTCGATTCGTCGACGCCTTGATGCGCGTCTATCTCGACCGCCGGCAATCCTGGAAGACCGAGGAGGCGACCCGCGCCGAGTCGTTCGTGGCCGGGCAGGTGCGCGGAATGAAGGAAGCCCTCGACGACGCCGAGCGAAAGCTCGCCGACTACAAGAAGGGTTCGAACGTCGTCGGCCTGAGCGACGAATCCAAGGGGATGGTCGAGCAGCTTGGAAAGTACGAGGAGCAACGCATGGCGGCCCAGCTCAAGGTGGCGGCCTTTGGCCAGGTCCAGGATCTCCTCAAGCAGGAGCATCCACCCATCGAGCAATATCTCGTGGGTGAGACCGACGACCCGGTGCTGGTCGGTCTCAGTAACAACCTGGCGATCGCGCAACAGGAGCTACGCAAGATCGAGGAACGGTTCACCGCTGACGCTCCCGCGGCCCGGGAGCAGCAGGCTCAGGTCGACGGTCAGCTCAAGATGGTCAAGGACTACGTGCTCGGTCGATCGATGCGCGCGCAACACCAGCTGGATTCGCTGGGGCAGATGATCGCGCAGTTCGAAAAGAAGCTGCGGACGGTGCCCAACGCCGAGCTCGATCTGGCACAACTGACCCGAAGCGCCGAGGTGCTGAGCAAGATGTACTCGTTCCTGCTCGAGCGGCAACAACAGGCTGGGGTGACGAAGGCATCGACGATGTCGCGCAACCGGGTCCTCGACGCCGCGCTGGTCCCGTATCGTGAGGACTCGCCCGTTCTTGGGATTCGCTTGGTGGCGGCGGCGCTGCTGGGCTTGCTGGCCGGGGCGTTGGTGGTGCTGGTTCGCCGATTGCTGGCGCCGACGTTTCAGAGCGAACGCGAGCTGGTTCGCCAGCTGGCGGACCAGCCCGGTGGTCGGGCGGCATCGGTCCTGGCGGTGGTTCCCCAGACTCGGGAGGCCGCTCCGTCTGCATTCGCGCCGAGCACGGCGTTCGCCGAAGCGTTTCGCCATCTGCGCACCAACCTTTATCTGGCCAGCTCGGATCAGCCGTCACAGGTGCTCTTGGTTTCGTCGGCGAGCCCCGGCGACGGCAAGACCGTATGCGCGCGCGCGCTGGCCGCGGCGCTGGCCGCGGACGGCAAGCATGTCGTCCTGATCGCCGCCGACATGCGCCGCCACGCGCGCGAGGCGGGCATGAACGACAGCGGCGGGCGGGGTCTCAGCGACGTGCTCGCGGGCCGTTGCCACTGGAGCGAGGTTCTGCGAACCATGTCCGACGACGTGACCAAGAGCCCGACCCAAGCGGGCACGACATTCGAAGCGATCCCGGCGGGCGCCCCCGCCGCTGGTCCGGCCGAACTGCTGTCGGGACCCTATTTTGGGCAACTGCTGAACGACCTGCGCGCGAGCTATGATTTTATCGTCATCGATTCCCCTCCGTTTCCGTTGGTCGTCGATGCCCTGGTCATTTCGGCGCACGCCGATTGGGTCCTGACGATTCTCCGAATTGGAAACAGCCTTCGCGACGCAGCCGGGGTTCACCTCCAACGTTTCGGCCTGGTCAATGCGCGTCACGGCGTCATCGTCAACGGCGTGCCAGCGCCGTTCGCCGCCGGACGACACGGCTATGGAGTGGTCTATGGCGCGGGGACCGAGCCGCTCACGGAACCGGATCGAATCGGCGCGCCCGCCTGACGCGGCACGAACCGGCGGAGGGGGTGATGCCGAAAGTATCGATTGGGTTGCCGGTCCGTAACGGCGAACGCTACTTGAGGGAGAGCTTCGAGTCGATCCTCGGCCAGACGTTCACCGACTTCGAGATCGTGGTGTGCGACAATGCCTCAACCGATCGAACCGCCGAGATCGCGCTGGCGTTAGCTGCCCGCGACCCCCGCGTGCGCTACTTCCGCAACCCTCAAAACATCGGCGCCAACCGCAACTACAATCTGACGATGAAGCTGGCCTCCGGCGCCTACTTCAAGCTGGGTGCCCACGACGATGTCCTCGAGCCGACTTACATCGAGCGGATGGTCGCCATCCTCGACAGCGACCCGAACATCTCGGTCGCGCACAGCGGCATCCGCTACATCGACGAAGACGGCGCCCCGCTGTTCTACGACCCCGTGACACGCCGGTTGACGGATCGGACACGGAGGGTCGCCATCGAGCCCCCCGACGACAACTACGCCGTAGACGACGATCCGGTGCAGCGCTTCCATGCGGTCCTGCGCCAGACGGTCACCTGCCACTTCGCGCTCGGCCTGCTGCGCATGAGCGTACTGCGAAGGAGCGCGGGCTTTGGCGCCGCCTACACCGCCGATCGAGCCTTCGTCGCGGAGATGGCCCTTTACGGAAAGTTCGCACAAACGTCGGAGATCCTCTTCAACAAGCGCGAGCACAGCCAGAACTCGCGCAGCCTGTCCCCCGAACAGAAGAGTGTCTTCGCGGGCTCGCGCGTCGCCTGGAAACAGGCTGAGCACAGACACCTGCTGCGGGTGATCTGGACCTCCCCCCTCCGCCCCTGGGACAAGGTGCGGTGCCTGGCCGTCGGCGCGGGCAAGGTCATCGCGTCGAGCGTGCTACCGGCCATCGGCGTTTGAGCGCGCCTGAAAGCTCATCCGTGGCGCGCTCGGCGCGCCGGTTGAACGCGCTCGTGTGCCATTAGCGCACCCGGCTTGCGATTGAATGGACGAGAATTCGGCCACTCGCGTCGTTTATTGTTTCGGGCTCGGCCCGACTTCAGATATGGTTTCCAGGAAGGATTAAAGGCCCCCCGGCGCGTGCCGATGTCCCTGCGATGTTGGGGCACGTCGGCGTCAGACGAGACGCTCCCCCTCGCTCGTCTGGCCAGTCGCTCGAGGTCACGGCAGCGCGGGGCTCGTCGCTTCGTCTGTTCAACCAACCGATCAACAAATGGTTGTGAGCAATTTGAACAAGTCATTGCACAGCCCCGCCCACCGAATCACCCTGGGTCTTGGCCTCGTGGCAATCGGCGCGCTCCCCATGTCGTGCGGCCTGCTGGAGGGACGCATCGGCCCCCCGCGTCACGAAGACGCCGGCCCGCACTCCGGCACCGGCGGGACGCTGGCTCGCGACGCCGGCGCCAACCCCGCGACGGGCGGCGCCCCGGCGCACGACGCGGGCACGGGCGGCGCGCCGGCGCGGGATGCGGCGGTCGACAGCGGCGCGGGCGGCGCGGTGGTCGGCGACGCCGGCACCGACCTTCGCGATATCAGCGGCTACACGCTGGTGTTCAGCGACGAGTTCAACGGCACGGCCCTCGACCGCAGCAAATGGTGCACGCGCTACGTCTATGGCGGGGGCCCTGCGTTGCAGGTACCCGACACCGGCTGCACAGGGCCCGACGGCTTTTCCGGCACGCTCGATTTCCTGAACGACGAGCAACAGCGTTACGTTGACACCAACACAAACGGCGAGACGATGCACGTGGAGAGCGCGGGCACCCTCAAGCTGCGCGCGACGAAGACGCGCACCGACACCTATGCGTCTTACGAGTCGGCGATGATTCGCAGCAAGACGCAGTTCAAGCCCAGCGCCACCACCAGCTATTACATCGAGGCGCGCTTGCGCTTGCCCAACGTGAAGGGGACGTGGCCGGCCCTGTGGTTCTCGTGCGGGTTTGACACCACCAACCAGATCATGTGGCCGCCCGAGGTCGACATCTTCGAGGGTGCGCTCAACACCGTCGAAGACACGGTCAACATGATCCGCATGGGCTCGCAGGTCAAAGGCGGCATGCAGACCGACACCGGCACGCAACAGATCACCTATTCGTCGCCGACGTACGACCGCACCTGGGATAACTACATCTCGACCGACACCCTGCGCGGCGTCTGGCTCAATATCGGCGCCACCTGGACCGCCAGCGCTGTCTGCTATTACGTGAACGGCCTCAATACCATGTGCGAAAATTATCGCTGGACCGACGACAGCGGCAACCCCGCCAACACGGCCAGCCTCCTGCTGAACCTGGCGGTGGGCGGCGCTTGGGCCGGGCGCCACGGCATCGACGACACCGGCTTCCCCGCGACGTTCGAGGCCGACTACATTCGCGTCTTCACGTTCGCCGGCCAGACGCCCCCCGGCACGCTGCCGCAGTAGCGAAGGGTCGTGGTCTGCCGCGCCACCGGCCATTGACTACGAGGACTCGATCCGGCACCAGCCTGCTGGCCCGAAGGGGGTATTCCTCCGTCAGACCGCCGCCGCTGTCGGACGGCGGAGCAAGAAGATGGAGCCCGCGCCCGGACACCCCTCTGTGCCGACGATGGCTGTCGATGCTCGGGATGAGGCCAGCCGTCGTCAGTGGCCCGGGTGAGTCACGACGACCCAAACGAAGAGCCCGGCCAAGATGGGGCCTACGATCCAGCTCGGGATTAGAAACACCGTTCCGCCCTCGTAGGGCGAGAACCAGCGCACGCGGGCAGACTGATTCCGGCGACGGCGTCGGAACAGCACATCGATCGGCACGGCGAGCATGGCGACGCCGACGCAAATCCAATCACACAGAATCCTGCCAAGATCTTCGTACCAGGCGAACGGCAAAGCCACCATGCACAGCAGGACGATTCCGAGGAGGTTTCCGAGCGGTGGCACGATGATGCGAGTCAAGATCGACAGTGGTGGTACGCCTCGTTCCTCGTCGACGATGATCCTTCGACGAACCCTGATGTCGGCCATTGCCCCATCATGCCCGTGTTTTCGAGACGTGGCACCGTCACCGCCAAAGGTGACCGGCGGGGAGGGCGCGCCTTTTTGATCAACCTTGGACAACAGTCCACGCAGATGGCGGTACGAAAGTCCTTGCCCGGCGGAATCGACGTTCTGTCCACGAACACGTCTCGCCGCTCACCGCGGCCGACAAGATGGTCGCTAAGCTCGGCGGCGATTGCCGCAGTCTCGCCGTGCCGATATCAGACAAAAATCCGTCGTGAGCGCGGGCGGGACTTCGGCCATTGGCGCCACCAGAGCCACGTCGGCGAATTCTTGTGCGACGACACGGCTCAGCCCGATGATAGCCGCGCGGCGGCCCGCCACCAATAGAGAGAAACTGTTGATAAGAAATTAACCTGGGAGCGGATCCGTCGGCCCTTCGTCAAAGCGCCGAAAAATCTCACGACTCCGACTGCCGCACGAGGAGGCCCCGGTCCTCGAGGAGAGTCCTGATCTCGCCTTCTTTCTTGGCCAGGTGAGCTGGCTCGAAGGCGATGTGCTGGATTCCATCGACGTTGCTGAATCTTTCGGTGCCATTTGCCAGCAGGATGGCGGTGTTGCGCAGGCCCAGACGGGCGTGGCAGAGACCGATCTCGTGAATCACATTTTGGCGGGCTCGCCTCGCGCCATCGGCTCCGACATCGTCCGGTGTCATGAGCGCGAAGGCGAACCGTGAGCTATCGAGCATGCTGCGCCATCGCTCGAATGCCGCCACACCGGCAACAGGCTCGCGGTTGAAGTGCTCGATGTCCAACCCCCACGACTCGAGCATGCTCTTCAGGGTCCTCCAGTCGTCGCTGTTGCCATGAGCGATGAAAATTCGGGTCGCCAGCGCCGGAGATTGCCCGAGCATGGAGCGGCGAACGTAGTCGAGGATCTGGAGACAGGCGGCGATGCTCTCTTCGGGGTCGCGGATATTTCTCTGCAGGATCGCCTGGCACTGCGGGCAAATGCGCGCGACGATCACGGCGACGCTCAGTTGCTCGGGACCGTTCCACCAATCCCACAGGCATCCAATCGCGGGTTTGTGAGTCATCTGCTCGTTCAGTTCTGCGCCGATCTCGGTGCCGATGCCCAAGGCCGCCGAGGCCAGTTGATGTAGCGCGAAGAGCCTGAGCGGCGGGGTCGTGAGCGTCGTCTTCAGCGCGCAGCTGACGTAGATACGAGCCGGCAGGCGCTCATCGACGCACTTCTGGGTGAACGTGCGATCGACGAACAAGACGCCGCTGGTCGGGGGAACCGCGCCGGCGAGCTCTCCCTCGAACTCGTCGATCGGGAGTTTGCCCGGCGGCAAACGGTCGAGCGCCGGCAACGACGAAATGTCGAAACGAAAGTGGGTTTGGAGGCCGTTGGCTTCTCTGCAGACTTGCTCCAGGACATGCCAGGAATGACTGCTCTCGGCCCCATACACTCTGATCACCGCCGTCATCGCCGAGCATGATACCGCTGGAGTCGTCAGAGCGAAAACCGGCGGCTCACGCCGGGTGTCGTTCCGCCACGACGTCGATGCCCGCCGGCGCCGCCACCGGCTCCGAACCGCGCGCGCGCAGGCCGACACCCCGGACAAGAACGTAGAAGACCGGCGTCAGCGCCAGGCCGAAGAAGGTGACGCCCAGCATGCCCGCGAACACCGCGATACCCATGGCGCGCCGGATCTCGGCGCCGGCGCCCGTCGAGACCACCAGCGGGATGACGCCCATGATGAAGGCGAACGACGTCATCAGGATGGGCCGCAGGCGGATGCGCGCCGCCTCGAGCGCCGCCTGCACCGGCGAGCGTCCCTGGTGCTCGAGCTCGCGCGCGAACTCGACGATGAGAATGGCGTTCTTGCAAGCGAGCCCGATCAGCACCAGGAACCCGACTTGCGTGAACACGTTGTTGTCGCCGTCGGTCAACCAGATGCCGGCCGCGGCGCACAGCAGCGACATGGGCACGATCAGGATCACCGCGGCGGGCAGCGACCAGCTCTCGTACTGCGCCGCCAGCACCAGGAACACCAGCAGCACGCACAGCAGGAAGACGAGCCCGGTGGTGTTGCCCGCCAGCTGCTGCTGGTAAGTGAGGTCGGTCCACTCGAAGCCGATGCCGTTGGGCAGCGTCTCGCGCGCCAGGCGCTCCATGACCGCGACAGCCTCGCCGGAGCTGACCCCGGGCGCTGGGCCGCCGTTGATGTCGGCGGCGAGATAGGCGTTGTAGTGCATCTGCTGGTCGGGGCCGCGCGACGGCTTCACTTGCACCAGCGAGCCGAGCGGCACCATCCCGCCCGCGTCGTTGCGCACTTTGAGCTGGGCGATGCTTTCGGCGCTGGCGCGGAAGGGCGCGTCGGCCTGCGCGATCACCTGGTAGGTGCGGCCGAAGCGGTTGAAGTCGTTCACGTACTGCGATCCCAGGTAGATCTGCATCGTGCGGAAGAGCTCTGTGAGCGACAGGCCGGCCTGCTTGGCCTTCTCGCGGTCGACGTCGACGTCCAGCTGCGGAACGTCGATGCGGTAGCTCGAGAACAGACCCGCCAGCTGCGGTGTCTGATAGGCGCGCCCGATCAGCGCCTGCGTCGCCTTGGCCAGCTCCTGCTCGCCCAGCCCGGCGCGGTCCTCGATCTCCAGCTTGAAGCCGCCCACGGTGCCGAGGCCCATGACCGGTGGCGGCGGGAACACCGCGACGAACGCGTCCTGGATGCTCGCGAACTTGCGGTTGAGCGCACCGGCGATCGCGGGTCCGTACAGCTCCTTCGTCTGGCGCTCCTCGAACGATGTCAGCGCGAAGAAGATGATGCCCGCGTTGGAGGCGTTGACGAATCCGTTGATCGACAGGCCGGGGAACTGCACGGCGCCGGCGATGCCCGGCTGTTTGAGACCGATCTCCGCCATCTTGCGCACCACCTCGGTCGTGCGATCCAGCGTGGCCGCGTCGGGCAGCTGCGCAAACGCGACCAGGTAGCGCTTGTCCTGCGTCGGCACGAAGCCGCTCGGCAGGCGCGAGAACCCGAACGCGGTGACCGCCAACAATCCCGTGTACACCAGCAGCACCAGGCCGCGCCGCCGGATGATGCGGCCCGCGGTGCGGCCGTAGCTCTCCGACGCGCGACCGAACAGGCGATTGAAGCGGCGGAACAGCCACCCGAACAAGAAGTCGAGGACGCGGGTCAGCCGGTCGGGCGCGACGCCGTGCGCGCGCAGCAGGATCGCGCTCAGCGCCGGCGAAAGTGTCAGCGAGTTGACCGCCGAGATGATCGTCGAGAACGCGATGGTCAGCGCAAACTGCCGGTAGAACTGTCCGGTCAGGCCGCTGACGAACGCCACCGGCACGAACACCGCGCACAGCACCAGCGCGATGGCGATGATGGGACGGCTCACCTCCTCCATCGCTTTGTAGCTGGCCTCGCGCGGCGACAGGCCGGCGGCGATGTTGCGTTCGACGTTCTCGACCACGACGATGGCGTCGTCGACCACGATGCCGATGGCCAGCACCAGCCCGAACAGCGACAGCGTGTTGATCGAGAAGCCGAAGGCGAGCAGCACGGCGAACGTGCCGACGATCGACACCGGCACCGCGACCAGCGGGATGATCGACGCGCGCCAGGTCTGCAGGAACAGCACCACGACGATCACCACCAGCAGGATCGCCTCGAACAGCGTCTTCGCCACCTCGGCGATGCCTTCGCGCACGTTGGTGGTCGGGTCGTAGACCACCTCGTACTGGATGCCCTGCGGGAAGTTGCGCGAGAGCTGGTCCATGGTCTCGCGCACCGTGCTCGACACCTTGAGCGCGTTCGAGCCCGGCGCCTGGAAGATGCCCATCGCGACCGCGTCCTTGTTGTCGAGCATCGAGCGCAGCGAGTAGCTGCCCGCCGCCAGCTCGACGCGGGCGACGTCGCCGAGCCGCGTGATCTGCCCGACGGCGCCGGTCTTGATCACGATGTCGCGGAACTCGTCCTCGCTGGTCAGCCGGCCGCGCGCGTTGACGGTCAGCGTGAAGTCGACCGGCTTCGACATGGGCATGCCGCCGACGACGCCGGCGGCGACCTGGACGTTCTGGTCGCGGATCGCGTTGACGACGTCCGACGCCGACAACCCGCGCGCGGCGACCTTGTCGGGATCCAGCCAGACACGCATGGCGTAGTCGCCGGCGCCGAAGATCACCACCTGGCCCACGCCGGGAATGCGCGCCAGCACGTCCTTCACTTGCAGCACGGCGTAGTTGCGCAGGTAGACCATGTCGTAGCGGTTGTCGGGCGACACCAGGTGCACGACCATGGTGATGTTGGGCGAGCTCTTGACGGTGGTGACGCCGAGCTGCCGCACCTCCTCGGGCAGGCGGGGCAGCGCCTGGCTCACCCGGTTCTGCACCTGCACCTGCGCGAGGTCGACGTCGGTGCCGACGCGGAAGGTGACGGTCAACTGCAGCGCACCGTCGGAGGTCGCCTGCGACGAGACGTAGAGCATGTTCTCGACGCCGTTGATCTGCTCCTCGAGCGGGGCGGCGACGGCCTCGGCCAGCACGCGCGGGTTGGCGCCCGGATAGACCGCGCGCACGACGATCGACGGCGGCACGACCTCCGGGTACTCGCTGATCGGCAACGTGAAGATGGCGATAGCGCCGGCGATGAAGATGACGATCGAGACGGCGGCCGCGAAGATCGGCCGATCGATGAAGAAGCGAGACAGACGCATGGTGGTGGCTCCTCGAGGTCCGGGGTTCAGGGCTGGGCGGCGCCGGGCTCTTGCGCCTCGGCCAGCATCGGCACGGCGGTGGCGTTGACGCGCATGCCGGGCCGCACGCGCTGCAGGCCGTTGACGACGACCTTCTCGCCGGGCTTCAGGCCCCCGGCGACCACGCGGTAGCCGTCGACGAGTCGGCCGAGCTCGACGGCGCGATACTCGACCGTGCTGTCGGGTTTGACGACCAGGACGAACCTCTTATCCTGGTCGGTGCCGACGGCGCGATCGCTGACGACGGTCGCTTGATACGCGGCGCCGCCGACCAGCTTGAGCCGCGCGAACAGCCCCGGCGCGAACAGGTGGTTCGGGTTGGGGAAGACGGCGCGCGCGCGCACCGTGCCGCTGCGCGGATCCAGCTGGTTGTCGAAGAAGTCGACGTAGCCTTGGTGCGGGAAGGCGTGGCCCTCGCTGGCAGTCCCGAGCAGGATCGGCGCGCGGTGGTCGCGGGGTCCGCCGGACCCGCGCGACGCGTACTTGAGGTAGCTGCGCTCGTCGGCGTCGAAGGTGGCGTAGATCGGATCCAGCGACACGACCGTGGTCAGGCGCGTGGCGTTACCGGCTTGCACCAGGTTGCCGGCCGTCACTTCGGCGCGCCCGACCCGGCCGCGGATCGGCGAGCGCACCCGGGTCCATTCCAGGTTGAGACGCGCGGTCGCGACCGCGGCCTGCGCGGCCTGCACGGCGGCGGCCCCGCGCTCGGCGGAGGCGGTGCGGTTGTCGAGGTCCTCCTTCGAGATCGCGTCGCCGGCCGCCAGCATCTTCGATCGATCCAGGCTGCGCGCGGCCAGCGCGGCGGCGCTGCGCGCCTGCGCGAGGTCGGCCTCGGCGCGAGCCAGCTCGGCCTGGTAGGGACGCGGATCGATCTGGAACAGCAGGTCCCCTTTGCGTACCTCCTTGCCCGCTGTGAAGACCACGCGCTCGATGTAGCCCGAGACGCGCGGTCGGATCTCGACGGAGTCCACGGCCTCGAGGCGGCCGATGAACTCGTCCCACTCGGTGATCTTGCGCTCCTCGACGGCGGCGACGCTGACCGCGGGCGGTGGCGGCGCCATCTGCGCCTGAGCCTGCGCAGGGCCGCGGCAGCCCGCGACCAGAGCCACGGCGCCGCTCAGCGCCGAGCCGGCAAGAAGAAGGTGTCCCGTTCGTGTCATTTCATGCTCCATTTGGTTTTGGCGGCGATCGATTGCGTTTCACCGCAATGGCCGCGCGCTTCGTTCTGCAATGAGCGGGCCTGCAGATTCGTCGAGCGCGCCCCGGCCTGGCGCGGCGCTTTTCGTTCCGCGCGAGGGGCCGCCCGTCGGGGATCGGACAGCAGCTGTCGGAAACGGTGCACGAAGTCGCGGTCGCGAAAGGCGCGCGCGGATTCGTCTTCGCGTTCGGCACGACGCTGGCAATGGGCATCGATCGTCGTGTTTGCAAAATCACGACGGACACGAAACGGAACCGAAAAGAAAGAAACGAAAGAGAAAGGACGCACGATCATGAAAACGCGAACACTGACAGGCACCCTGGTCATCGCCGCGCTGGTTGCCGCGCCGGCGCTGGCCCAGACCAACGGCAACAGCAACGCCACCGTCGAGGGCTCACTCTCGGCGGTGCCGGTCGCGCCGACGGGATTCGGGCTCCAGCTGGGCGGCGGCGTCACCGGCTTCTCGCGCCAGGATGCGCGCGATCGGTTCGGGACCGGCGGCTACTGGGACGTGCGCGCGACACTCGGCACCGATAGCTTCATCGGCGCCGAGCTGGCCTACGTCGGCAGCGCGCGCGACATCAATGCGTCCGGCGTGACCGGCAACGCCGCGTTGCTGGGCAACGGCGCGGAGGCAGTCGCGCGCGGCAACCTGCCGCTGACGGCGGGCGCGCTGCGCGTGACGCCGTTCCTGTTCGGAGGCGTCGGTTGGACGTACTACAACGTCGTCAACAGCGACAGCAACACCTCGAACATCAAAGACCATGCGAACGCGCTGACGATTCCGTTCGGGGCCGGCGTCGGCCTGTCTTACGCGCACCTGCTCGTCGACGCGCGCTTCACCTACCGCGCGGTCTTCGACGACAAGCTGGTGCCCACGACCGGCGGCGACAGCCTGGATCTACAGAACTGGTCGGGCGGGTTGACCATCGGCTACCAGCTGTGAGTGATGAACGCACGGCATGGGAACCCGAATCTGGGTTCCCATGCCCACGGCGTGGAGGTTCGGAATCCTCTCAGGGTTCTGAAGTCAGGAGGTTCGGAACCCTCTCAGGGTTCTGAATTTAATTGCCGACGCGGCAAGCGGATGCGAAACCGCGTGCCGCGATCGTCGTCCGAGTCGACCGAGACGGTTCCATCGTGCGCGCTGACGATTTCGCGCACGATGTAGAGCCCCAGGCCCAGCCCGCGCGGGCGCGCCGAGTCGGTCCCGGCGCTGGCGCCTTGAGTGAACGGCTGGAACAACGACGCGATCTGATCGGCCGGAATCACCGGCCCGCGGTTCCTGACCTCGAGCAGCGCTTCGGCCTCGCCCACATCGACGAGGACCTCGACCGGCGTTTCGCGGGAGCCGTGGACGATCGCATTCCCGATCAGGTTCGACAGCACCTGCTCCATGCGCGCCGGATCCATCTCGAACGGCGCCGAGCTGCGCGCGTCCAGCGCAATCAGGCGATCGGGGTTGGCGGCGCGCAGCTCGTCGATCACGCGATCCGCGATCTCACGCGGATCGGTGAGCACGGGGCGCGTGGGCAATGCGCCCTTCCAGCGGCTGTGGCTGAAGTCGAGCAGCGACTCGATCATCGCCAGCGACCGCTGCGCGGCGCGGTCCATCTGCGACAGTCGCTCGCGCACCTCGCCGGGAATGTCCTCGCGCGACATGGTCACGCGCGCCAGCGCGACGATCGCGCTCAGCGGGTTGCGCAGCTCGTGTCCGAGGATGCCGACGATGCGATCGCGACTATGCTCGTCGTCTATTGCTTGCGCCAGCATCGCCTGCTCCGAGGACACGCGAGAGGATGGCACACCATCTTCGTCGGTCAACTGCGGCTGAAGGATTAACGACGCCTGTCGCTTTTCCGACAGGGGTCGAAGCGTGTAGGACGGGTTACCGGGGCCGTGACGCAGCAATGTCGAGCCTCCAATCACAAGACGATCAAGGCCCGCGCGAAATGACATCTCCGATGATCTTTCTTCTGTCGATCGACTGGTTTCCAAGCACAAAGTTTGCTTAGCTGATGAACATGGAGCCCGGGCTCTCGGAAGTACGCCGGCGCGCGCGCTACCACGCGTTGCGCGGCGGTCCGCCGGCGCAGGTGGCCCAGGGCGTGGCGCGCACGCGGCGCTTCCTGGTTCTGATCTTTCAGCTGTTCGTGCTGGCGTTCCTGGCGCTGCACGGATTTCCGGGCGTGCGGCTCCTGGTTCATGGCGGGATCTGCCTCTTCTACCTGGCGGCGTGCCGCTATCCGGCGGGCCCGGTCACCGAGCGGGTCAAGATACGCGTGCTCAGCGTCGGGCTGCTGTCCTACGGAGCCTGGCTGGCCAACACCGGCGGGCTGTGCAGCCCTCTGCTGCCGATGGGCCTCGGCATGCTGCTGCCCGCGATGCTGATCTTCGAAACGCCCCGACAGAAGCTGGCGTTCGGCGCCGGGGCCGTGGCGGTCCTGATCGCGGTCGGATTGCTGTCGCTCGGGCCCGCGGGCGCGCTGGTGGCGCCGCTCGCGCCGCGCGGCGGTCACGCGTCGTTGGAGTTCGTCGCGCTGGCGGCCGGCTCGGTGCTGGTCACCGCCGCTCAGGTCTCGATGTTCTGGGGCTACATCGCGGCCGCCTACGACAAGGTCGCCGTCGAGCTCGGCACGCGGCGCGAGGAGCTGTGCTCGCTCGGCGAGGACCGCACGCGCGAGATCGAGGGCGCGGCCGCGATGCTCGCGCACGAGATGAAGAACCCGCTCGCGTCGATCAAGTGTCTGTCGGCGCACCTGGCGCGCCGCTGCTCGCTCGACGACAAGACGGTGGAGCGGCTCGAGGTCGTGTCCTCGGAGGCAGACCGGCTGGAGTCGATCGTCGACGGATTCCTGTCGCTGTCGCGCGGCCTCGGCGAGCTGGCGGTCAGCCGCGAGCGGCTCTTCGAGATCGCTCAGGGGCTGCTGCTGCTGCTCGACGTGCGCGCCAATCAGGCCAGCGTGACGCTTGAGCTCGTCGCTCCTGCCGACCTGGAAGCCGAGGTCGACGCGAGGAAGATCCAGCGCGCGCTGTTTTGCCTGCTGATGAACGCGTTACAGGCGTCGTCGCCGGGGCAGGCCGTGACCATCGACGTCAGGGCCGCGGGTGCGCAGGTTCAGATCCGGGTCGTCGATCGCGGCGAAGGCATGAGCGGCGAGATGCTCGAGCGCCTGCAGCGGCCGCCATTCACGACCCGCCCCGAGGGCGCCGGGCTGGGCGTCGCGGTGGCGCGCACGCTGGTCGAGCAGCACGGCGGCCGCTTGCTCTACGCGAGCACGCCGGGGCAGGGGACCACGGCCACGATCGAGCTGCCCCAGCGCCAGCCGGCGCGCGAACCGGCGCCGCGCCTGGTTCCGGACGGTCTGCGCGCGCGCTCGGAGATCGGCTGAGTCGCCGCCATGGACAATGTCATGGGCCGCGTGCTGGTGATCGACGACGATGCCTCCCTTCGCTTCGCGCTGGAGGCGGTCCTGGGCGACGCGGGTCTCGGCGTCGTGACCGCGCCGAGCGGTGCGGCCGGCCTGCAGGTCTTCGAGAGCGGCGGTGCCGACGCGGTCTTGACCGATCTGGCGATGCCGGAGATGGACGGCCTGGAAGTCCTGACCCGCCTGCGCACGCTGGATTCTGGCGTGCCGGTGATCATGCTGACCGCGCACGGGTCCGAGCGCGCTGCTGTCGCCGCGATGAAGGCCGGTGCGTACGACTACATGCCCAAGCCGTTCGATCCCGACGAGATCGTGCTCGCGGTCCGGCGCGCGATCGAGACCCGCTCGTTGCGGCTGCAGAACGCGTTGCTGCGCACCGAGAGCGCGCTCGGGCGCAGCATCGTCGCCGCGAGCCCGGCCATGCGTCGCGTGCTGGAGACGGTGGCGCGGGTCGCCCCGAAGGACGTCACCGTCCTGTTCACGGGACCGAGCGGCGCCGGCAAGGACGTGGTGGCGACCGCGTTGCACGCGCACTCGCGGCGCGCCGACAAACCGTTCGTGCGCTTCAACGCGGCCGCCATTCCCATCGAGCTCGCCGAGTCCGAGCTCTTCGGTCACGTCAAAGGCGCGTTCACGGGAGCGCAGTCGGCCAAGGCGGGCTACTTCCATCAGGCCGATGGCGGCACGTTGTTCATCGACGAGATCGGCGAGCTGCCACTCGCCATCCAGGCCAAGCTGCTGCGCGCGCTGCAATCGGGCGAGGTGCAGCCCGTGGGCGGGCGGCCGGAGCACGTCGACGCGCGCCTGGTGGCGGCGACGAATCGCGACCTGGCCGCGGAGGCCAAGGCCGGGCGCTTCCGCGAAGACCTGTTCTATCGACTGAACGTGGTGCCGATCCGCGTTCCGCCCCTGCGCGAGCGGCCCGAGGACGTCGAGCCGTTGCTGCACAGCTTCGTGCGCCAGTACGTCGAGCGCTATGGCATGACCCAGGTCCAGGTCGAGCCGGCGCTGGTCGAGGCCATGCGATCGCACCCCTGGCCGGGCAACGTGCGCGAGCTCGAAAACACCGTCGCGCGCTTGCTGGCCCTGGCGCCCGACGAGCGCCTGACGCTGTCCTTGTGGCGCTCGCTGGCCGAGCCGCGGCCGGCGAGCGAAGGCAGCGGGTCGACCAAGGGCGACCCCGGCCCCAGCTTCCCGCTGCGCGCGCGTGTCGAAACGTTCGAGCGCGAGATCATCGCCGAGCAGTTCTCCAATTCGAACAACAACCAGAGCGAGACCGCACGCCGGCTCGGCGTATCGCGCCCCGCGCTGGTCGAGAAGCTGCACAAGTACCAGCTGATCTCGTGACCGGCGCGTTGTAACGCCTGACGACAGGCGACGGAAGCCCGACACGTCGACGTGTCGAGCGCGTGCGCGTTCACGCCTCGTTCACCGCGGCCCAGCGGTTGCAAACACGGGCCCGTGGTGAAACCGATGACGAAACCGATCACTTTCGTTCCGTTGTTCCTGATCCTCGTCGCGTCCTCGACCGCGCACGCGCTGCAGCCGCTCGACGAATTCGTGCGCGGAGCGCGCGCACGCAACCCCGCGAACCGCGAGGCCGCCGCCAACCACGCCGGCGCCGAGGCGCGCGCCGACGAGGCGTTCGGCCGCGCGCTGCCGGCGTTGTCGGCCGCCGCCACGTACACCCGCAACCAGTGGGACGTGAATTTCGGCGGCCTCGAGGTGGCGCCGCGCAATCAGCGCGACGCCGCCGCGACGCTCGCCGTACCGCTGGTCGATCTGGCGAAGTTCGCGCGCATCTCGGCGGCCGATCGGATCGCCGAAGCAGCGGCTCATCGCGAGCAGGCGGTCGCGCGCGAGACCGAGACCCAGGTGGCGCAGCTCTACTATCAGCTCGCCGCCGATCTGGCGCTGGCCGACGTGGCGCGCCAGGCCCTCGACGTCGTGCGCCGCAACTTTGCCCTGACCGAGGAGGCCGCGCGCGCCGGCACGGTGACCGGGCTCGACGTTCAGCGCGCCAGCGTCGAGGTGGAGCGGCAGAGCCAGCAGCTGACCAGCGCAGAGCTCGAGGTCATGCTGGTGGCGCGCGCGCTGGCCTCGCAGACCGGCGTCGTCGCGGACGTCGCGGCGGCGCCCGCGCTCGCCGACGACTTGCACCACGAACCGCCCCTCGCCAGCTTCGCCGCCACCGCGCCGTCGACGCCCGCGGTGCGCGCCGCCGGCGCGGAGCGAGCGGCGGCGGAACGTGGGGCCACGGCTCAGCGCCTCGCGCTGCTCCCGACCCTGGGGGGCAGCGTCAGCGAACGTTACACCAACGCGGTCGGCTTCCTGAACGGCCACCATGAGGCCTACGCGGCGCTGATCACCGTGGCGTGGGCGATCGATTTCACCAGCGCGCCCGCGATCCGCTCGCGCGAAGCCGACGCGGACGCGGCCCGCGCGCGCGAGGAAGAGGTTCGGCTGGGCGTCGGCGACGGGATCTTTCGCGCCTGGAGCACGATCGAGGCGGGCATCGTGCGCAGCCGTTCGGCCCGCACGCAATCCGCCGTCGCCGCGCGCGCCGCCGAGGTCGCGCGCACCCGCTACCGCTCGGGCGTCGGCACGCAGCTCGAGCTGATCCAGGCCGACCGCGACGCCTTCGCCGCCGAGGCGGGCCGCATCCAGGCCGACGCCGATCTGCTCAACGCGCGCCGCCAGCTGCGCCTGCTCAGCGGAGACGGCGCGCCGCCGTAGACGTTGCCATTGTGCGACGGGGCTCGCTCCGGTAGCGTCGTCGGCAGGGCGATGGGCATGGTTTGCTCGAAAGTGGGTCGAGTCGGGTCGACGTTGGTGCTGGGCTGGGTGCTCGCCACCGGGTGCAGCTCCCAGGAACAACCCGACCAGCTGCCTCCCACGAATGTCTCCGGCAACTCCGGTGCTGGTGGCGCCGGAGGCGGAGGGACGATCGCGAGCGACGGCGGTGTCGCCGTCGCGGACGCCGGGTCAGCGACGAACGACGCGTCGATCTGCGACCCTGTTCTGGTGAGGCTGCTCTCGCAAAGAGACGACGCCGCGGCGGTATCCGCCTGCTCTTTCGCGCTGCCGATTCCGTCCAACGGTTACGACGAGATCCGGGTCTTCGAGGACGAGTCGCTCACGCTGCAGATTCCCGCGAGCGCGAGCGACGGCTGGACCTACTCGGACGCTTCGACGATCGGGCTCACCGGCGGCTACTGTGACGATGCGCTCGCGGGCAAGATCGTCTTCTTGTACGTGATCTTCACCTGCCCCTCGCACCCGACTCCGTAGGGCGCCGGACCGAATTCGATCCGCTACGGGACGATGCGCCGCTGGCACAGCACCGTGTGCCCCAGGCCACGCCCGCAGTCGCTCGCGTAGATCACGGTGCGAGAATCCGCGAGCCAGACCGGCGACATCGTGTTGCAGTCCCCCTCCGCCACACGGTGCCGCGACCAGCTGGCGACGTCGACCCGGGCAGCGCGCTTCGCGACCCAGAGGTGCCAGGCCCCCGCCTCCTCCTCGCTGTAGGCGAGCCAGGCCCCGTCGGGAGAGACGGCGGGGAAGCGAACCGGGTGGGGCGACAGCGCGAGCTCGACGAAGCGGCCCGCGCCCGCGTCACTCTCGAACAGACGGGCGCGGCCGTCACGGAAGGCCGAGAGGATCAGGCCATCGTCCGGCAGGAATCCGACCTCGAGCACGTCGGCGGGCGCGGCGGTGACCGCGCGCGGCGCGCCCCAGGCACCGGCGACGACCGGCGCCGCGGCGCTGTCGTCGCGAACGCGCTCGACGAGGTACAGCTGGCC
>Ga0265338_10001045_pt1 | contig 46256 bp, 46 predicted proteins | sample 42126metaG_FD_193579 | JGI IMG/M metagenome (GOLD analysis project Ga0265338, IMG submission 193579) | Rhizosphere microbial communities from Carex aquatilis grown in University of Washington, Seatle, WA, United States - 4-21-26 metaG | ecosystem: Host-associated > Plants > Roots > Rhizosphere... | reverse complement strand
CGGTCGGTGTTGATGCCGCCCGACCCCGACGGACATTCGGTACGTCGCCGCAAGATTCGTGCCCCATGCTGTGCGGGCTGGTGTGTGCCAGATGAAAGGCACGCGGGCGGCGACGGTGAGCGACTAGTATGCCTTGCGCGGCAGCGCGGCGTCATAAGCCGGGTGGTTCGCTGACCTCGTGCCCTGTAGATCGCCGAATCGCTGCGGGATCGGAATGGAAACCCGGCCGGAGGTACGGCGAGAGTTTTTGCGATGGCCATGTGCGATGCGTCAGTACCATGTAGCGCCCAGGGTGCCAACACGGAAACAGGACGAACCCATCATGCGGACGCGGCGCAAAACTAATAAGGCCTACGAAATTGTCGGCTACGGATTCCACTGCGCGGCGGCTGCGGCCGTCGCGGCGGGGATCGCATTCACGGCCCTGATGGGCGCGATGTATCACGTATGCTCCGCGTCCGGCACGACCTGCGGCCTGATCGCGACGCCCGTGAAAGCGTTGCTCAGCGTCGGACCGGCCTCGGTGATCGCGGCCGTGGCCGGCTGGATCCGCGCCGCGCGCAGGATGCGGCGCGAGGCAACGTGACGTGCGCCTCTAGCGGCTGGCCGCACGCCGCGCCGCTTCCAGATTCGCGTCGAGCTGACGCGCCATTCCGTAGAGCATGCCAAGCGTCGGCGCCGCCACGCCCGTGCGTTGCGCAAGTTCGTAAGGCGCGCCGAGCAGCGCCTCGACTTCCAGCGTTCGCCCCGCCTCGACGTCCTGCAGCATCGACGTCTTGAATGCGCCCAGCTTTCGCGTGACGGCGTTGCGTTCCTCGATCGTCATCGCGATGCCGATGCCCAGCGCCTCGCCGATCGCGCGCGCTTCCGTCATGATCGCTGCGACGAGCCCGGCCGTGAGCGGATCGTCGAGGATCACGTCGGCGGTCGAGCGCGTGAGCGCGCTGATCGGGTTCATCGTCATGTTGCCCCAGAGCTTCGCCCAGATTTCGCCCTGGATCGAGGCGGGCGCGACGACTTCGAATCCGGCGCGCGTGAGCAACGCGCGAGCTTCTTCCGCACGTTCGGCGAGCTGCGGCGCCGATGCCCCGACGATCAGCCGATTGCCGTTGCCCTTGCGGATCACGCCGGGCGCCGCGATTGTCGACGAGAGATGCACGACGCAGCCCGAAGTTTGCGTGGGCGGCAGCGTCGCCGAGACGGCGCCGAGCGGATCGACGGCCTCGATGCGTCCGTTGGCGTGCGCGCCGCCGAACGCGTTGAGGAACCACCACGGCACGCCGTTCATCGCCGAGACGATATGCGTTCGCGGACCGACGAGCGGTGCCAGCGACGCCGCCGCCTGCACGAGCGCCTGGCCCTTGAGACAGATGAAGAGCAGGTCTTGCGGGCCGGGCGCGTTGGCGTCGTCGGTGGCGTTCACGCGTGACGTGTAGCGCGTTTCGCTTTCGATGACTGTGAGCCCGTCGCGGCGGATCGCATCGAGTTGCGCGCCGCGCGCCAGCACGTTGACCGATTCGCCCGCGTGCGCGAGCCGCGCCGCGACGAGTCCGCCGATCGCGCCCGCGCCGACGACCGTGATGCTGCGATTCGAGGTTGCCACCGCTCACTCCTTGTACGAGGGATCGATACGCTCGACGCGGCGCATCAGCGCCGCGAGCACGTTCTCACCGGCGCCCTGCGCGGGCGAGAACTGGAGCGAGTCGCGCGTGGCGCGCGCCGTGATTGCCGGGTCGATCGGAATGGGATTGCCGCGCATCGACCCGGTGACCATCTGGATCTCGCACGCGCGGTTGAGCGTCCATAGCAGCGCGAACGTGTGCGCGAGATTCACGCCGTGTGCGAGCAGTCCGTGATTGCGAAGGATCAGCAGCCGCTTGTCGCCCATCGACTTCAGGATGCGCGCCTTTTCGTCGTCGTGAAGCGTGATGCCTTCGAAGTCGTGATACGCGACCATGTCGTGAAGCTGCGCCGAATAAAAGTTCGTATACGAAAGACCGCCTTCCATACACGCGACCGCGAGCCCCGCCGTCGTGTGCGTGTGCATCACGCAGTGCGCGTCCTCGACGTTCGCGTGAATCGCACTGTGAATCACGAGTCCGGCGGGGTTGATCGGATAATCGCCGGGGCTCAGGATGTTGCCGTCGAGATCGATCTTCACGAGGTTCGACGCCTTGACTTCGTCGTAAGTCAGGCCGAACGGATTGATGAGGAAATGCCGGTGCGGCCCCGGCACGCGCAGCGTGATGTGATTGAAGATCAGCTCGGTCCAGCCGAGCTGATGGAACACGCGATACACGGCGGCGAGTTGGATGCGTGCGTCCCACTCCTGCGGATCGCACCAGTCGGGGCGCGGCCCTCTTTGCGTGTCGCTCATGGTCGTCTCCTCCTTTTCAGGCGCTCAGGGCATCGATGTTAGCGTCAAATCGCGTCGGCGCGGGTGACAGTCAGGCGCGGCATGAAGGCGGATCGCTCAGGCGCCGCGCTGGCGGAACCTCGAGGCGAGATCGCTCGCGCCACGCGCGAGCAGCGACACGTCGCTGCCGACCGCGACGAACGTCGCACCCGCTTCGAGGTATTCGGCCGCGATGGCGGGATCGGCGGAGAGCACGCCGGCGGCCTTGCCCTGCGCGCGCACCGTGCGGATGCCCTTGCGGATGACCTCGCGCACGGCGCCCGCGCCCGGTTGACCGAGCAGGCCCATCGACGCGCTCAGGTCGGCGGGACCGAAGAACACGCCGTCCACGCCTTCGACGGCCGCGATGGCGTCGAGTTGCGCGAGCGCCTGCGTGGCCTCTACCTGGACGAGCACGCACAGTTCGTCGGCGGCGCTTTGCAGATAGCCGGGCACGCCGTTCCAGCGCGAAGCGCGTGCGAGCGCGCTGCCGACGCCGCGAATGCCGTGCGGCGGATAACGCGTGGCCGCGACGGTGTCGCGCGCTTCGGCTGCGCTCTCGATCATCGGCACGAGCAGCGTTTGCGCGCCGATGTCCAGCAGTTGCTTGATGATCGCGCTGTCGTTGCGCACGGGGCGCACGATCGGATGCGTGGGATACGGCGCGACGGCCTGCAACTGCGCGAGCGTGCTGCGCAGGTCGTTGGGCGCGTGCTCGCCGTCGATCAGCAGCCAGTCGAAGCCGGTACTGGCGAGCAGTTCGGTGACGTACGAATCGGCGAACGCGGCCCACAGGCCGATCTGCGTCTGGCCTTGCGCGAGCGCTCGTTTGAACGGATTGGCGGGAGCGGTCATGAATGAATTTACCTGGGATGCCGAAGATCATACGAAATTGAAACCGATGCCGCCGAGCGGACCGTAGTCGGCATGGAACGTATCGCCCGCGCGCGCGGCAATGGGCGCGGTGAACGAGCCGCTCAGGATCACGTCGCCCGCATCGAGCCGTTCGTCGTGTCGGGCGATCTTGTTCGCGAGCCACGCCACGCCCGTGGCCGGATGATTGAGCACGGCCGCCGCGAGCCCGCTTTCCTCCACGGCGCCGTTCCTGTAGAGCAGGGCGCCGACCCAGCGCAGATCGACGTCGAGCGGCTTCACCGGACGCCCGCCCAGCACGACGCCCGCGTTCGCCGCGAAATCGGAAATCGTGTCGAACACCTTGCGCGGCGCCTTCGTTTCGCGGTCGAACTGCTCGATGCGCGCGTCGATGATCTCGATGGCGGGCGTGACATAGGCCGTTGCGTCGAGCACGTCGAAGAGCGTCACGCCCGGACCTTGCAGCGGACGACTCAGCACGAACGCGAGTTCCACTTCGACACGCGGCGCGATGAAACGCGACGCCGGGATGGCGCTGCCCGCCTCGATGAACATGCTGTCGAGCAGCGGCGCGTAATCGGGCTCGTCGATCTGCGACGAACGCTGCATCGCGCGCGACGTCAGCCCGATCTTCCGCCCCCTGATGACGTGGCCCGCCGCGAGCTTGAGTTTGACCCACTCGCGCTGGATGGCGTAGCCGTCATCGATGGCCATGCCCGGGTGTGCGCGCGAGAAGTGGCGCAACGGCGTGCGCGTGCGTTCGGCTTCGTCGAGCTGTGCAGCCAGATCGCGGATAGTCTGTATATCTAACATTTTGGGGATCGGCCTTTCAGGCGCGCGTGCAGGTTGTTGTGTTTCCACGAGCCTTCCTCGCTGAACTCGACGATTTCCAGCGAAAGTGCGAGCCCGTGCGATGCGAACGCTTCGGCGAAGTGCTCCTTGATCGCCTCGAAGAGCGCGTCGCCGGTGGCCTTGCGAACCTGCGCCGAACGGCCCGCGCCGATCTTCAGGCAGCCGTGCAGGAAGGCGTTCTGCGCGTCGCCGTCGGCGATGAAGTATTGCTCGCAACGCAGCGCGCGCGTGCGGATGCCGCCGCGCGGATAAACGCGCGCGCCGCTTGCGTCGCGCTGCGTGTCGAGCGCGTGCGCGAGCTTCGCGCAGAGCGCGGCGAGGTTTGCCTCGTCGGCGAGATTGGCGCTGTATTCGAGCGTGAGGTGCGGCACGATGGAGTCCTCCGGTGGTTCGACTATCGGACTATCGGACTATCGGACGGCGATCACGGCAAAAGCGGCGTGACCGGCAGGATCGCGTTGATCTGTCCTGTGCCGGAACTGCCGAAGTACGGCGTGACGACTTCCGCGCGGCCTTCATAGCGGTCCCAGCCGAGCGCGCCGAGCAGCATCGCCGTGTCGTGCATGCCGCCTTCGCCCCAGCACTTTTCGTTGTACATCGGCAGCATTTCGCAGAACCGCTTCCAGTTGCCGCGCTCCCAGAGCGAGATCACGCTGCGATCGACCTCCTCGAGGAACGGGTTCCAGACCTTGTGCATGAATTCCTGAGCGGTGCCGTTGTTCGCGAAGTGATGGCTGAGCGAGCCGCTCGCGAGTATCGCGACCGTGCCGTCGTAACGCTCTTCGATGGCGCGGCGCACGGCTTGCCCGAGGCGCACGCTCGTCGCGAGGTCGTGCCACACGCACCAGCCCGCGATCGAAACGACGCGAAAATGCTGGTCCGCGTTCATGTAGCGCATGGGCACGAGCGTGCCGTATTCGAGGTCGAGCGCCGTATCGCTGTGCGCGCGCGTTTTCACGCCCAGTTCGTTGGCGACGTCGGCGATCAGATGGCCGAGTTCGACGTTGCCTTGCGCGGCATACGGCATCTTGTTGATGAAGTGCGGCAGCTCGTTGCTCGTGTAGACGCCCTCGAAGTGCGGCGCGCAATTGATGTGATATTCGCTGTTGACGAGCCAGTGCGTGTCGAACACGACGATGGTATCGACGCCGAGTTCGCGGCATCGGCGGCCGATTTCGCGGTGGCCGTCGATGGCGGCCTGGCGGCAGCCCTTGTGCGGTCCGTCGAGTTCGGACAGATAGAGCGACGGCACGTGCGTCACCTTGGCGGCCAGCGCGAGTTTGCCCATTGCGATCTCCAGTCTGTTTTAGTTGTTGTAATGCTGTGCGCGCCTCAAACACCCCAGCGCGGAACATGATGCGTGCCCATCGACACGCAGACATTCTTCGGTTCGAGAAATACTTCGTAGCTCCAGGTACCGCCTTCGCGGCCCACGCCCGACGCCTTCGTGCCGCCGAACGGCTGACGCAGATCGCGCACGTTCTGGCTGTTGACGAAGCACATCCCCGCTTCGACGGCGGCGGCCACACGCAACGCGCGCCCCGCGTTTTCCGTCCACACGTAGCTGGAGAGACCGTAGGCGATATCGTTGGACAGGCGGATCGCGTCGGCTTCGTCATCGAACGGAATCAGGCAGGCCACCGGCCCGAAGATCTCTTCCTGCGCGATCCGCATGCGGTTGTCCACGTCGACGAACACGGTCGGCTGAATGAAATTGCCTTGCTTCATGGCGTCCGGCAGCGCGGGCGCGTCGAGGCCGCCGCACGCGAGCGTCGCGCCGTCCTTCGGCCCCAGTTCGATATAGCGGCGCACCTTCGCGAGATGGCCCTCGCTGATCATTGGGCCGACGAGCGTCTTCTCGTCCAGCGGGTCTCCCACCGTGATGCGCTTCGCACGCTCGATGAAGCGCCCGGCGAACTTCGCGTAGATCGAGCGGTGCACGAGAATGCGCGAGCCCGCGGTGCAGCGCTCGCCGTTGTTCGAGAAGATCATGAAGACGGCGGCGTCGAGCGCGCGTTCGAAGTCGGCGTCGTCGAAGATCACGAACGGCGACTTGCCGCCCAGTTCCATCGAGAACTTCTTGAGGCCCGCTGCCTGCACGATGCGGTTACCCGTGGCGGTCGACCCGGTGAACGAAACGGCGCGCACATCGCGATGCGCGACGAGCGGCTCGCCCGCTTCGGCGCCGTAGCCGTGCACGATGTTGAGCACGCCCGCCGGAATGCCGGCTTCGAGCGCGAGCTGGCCGAGCATCGACGCCGTGAGCGGCGACAGCTCGCTCATCTTCAGCACGGCGGTGTTGCCGAACGCGAGACACGGCGCGACTTTCCACGTCGCCGTCATGAACGGCACGTTCCAGGGCGAGATTAGCGCGCACACGCCGACCGGATGGAACAGCGTGTAGTTCAGGTGCGTGCTCGTCGGATACGTGTGGCCGTCCACAGCGGTGCAGACTTCGGCGAAATAGCTGAAGTTGTCGGCGGCGCGCGGCACGAGCTGCCTGCCGGTCTGCGAAATCGTCTGGCCCGTGTCCTTCGTCTCCGTCTGCGCGATGTCGGGCACGTTCTTCGCGATCAGTTCGCCGAGCTTGCGGATCAGCTTCGCGCGTTCGGCGGCGGGCTTCGCGGCCCACGCGGGGAACGCGTCTTTCGCGGCGCGCACCGCGAGATCGACCTCTTCGGCGCCGCCGCGCGCGACTTCAGCCAGCACGTCCTGCGTCGCGGGATTCACGGTTTCGAAGTAGTCGCGGCCCGCGTGCGCGTGACCGTTGATCAGATGTTCGACTCGCATGATCCCTTTGACTCAGGCATGGCGCGGCCGAATTCGGCGTCGGACGCGATCGTATTGACGAGACGGCCGAGGCCGTCGATTTCGCACACCACTTCGTCGCCCGCGTTCACGTTGACGACGCCTTCGGGCGTGCCGGTCAGGATGACGTCGCCGGGGGCGAGCGTCATGAAGCTGCTCAGATAGCCGATCAGTTCGGCGATGCCCGTCACGAGATCGCGCGTGTTGCCGCGCTGCTTCAGTTCGCCGTTGACGAACGTGCGCAGTTCGAGCGCGTTGATGTCGGCGATATCGGCGGCATCGACGAACCAGGGGCCGAGCACCGTGCCGCCGTCGCGGTTCTTCACGCGCAGGTTCGGGCGATAGTAGTTCTCCAGATAATCGCGGATCGCGTAGTCGTTCGCGATCGTATAGCCGGCGACGTGCTGCATCGCGTTCTCACGCTTCACGTTCTGCGCGGTGCGGCCGATCACGACCGCAAGCTCGCATTCGTAGTGCATGAACGTCGCGTCATCGGGACGTCGCGTGACGCCGCGATGACCGATCACGCTGCCCGGCCCCTTGAGGAACACGAGCGGTTCTTCCTGCCTGGCGAACGAGAGTTCCTTCGCGTGTTCGGCGTAGTTCAGGCCGAGCGCGAAGATCGTGCCGGGCTCGAACGGCGCGAGCCAGACGACTTCGTGTTCGTCGCGCACGCGGCCGTCTGCGAGCCGGACGCGATTGCCTTCGGGTATCGCTTCGTGAATCGCGCCTGCGTAGGCGACGCGTCCGCGCATCATGCTTGCGCTCCTTGTGCACGATGCGCGAGCGTGCGGTGATCCGGTCCGATGAAGTCGATCGCAAGCGACGCCCAGTCGCCGATGGCGAGCGTCGCGCGCTCGCCCGCATGAACAATCGGCGCGCCGTGCGGCACGCCGAGCGTGAGGACGTCGCCTGCGCACAGCGTCATGAAATCGGTGACCTCGGCGAGCAGTTGCGCGACGCCGCGCACGGTGGTCGCGGTGCTGGCGCGGAAGGCGGGGCGGCCCGCGATGTTCACCGTGATCGCGAGGTCGTCGGGATCGGCGACATGACGGCGCGCAAGCACGGCAGGCCCGACGACGCAGAAGTTGTCGCGCGCGCGCAGGCGCACGGACGGACGATAGACGCTCGCATGCGGCACGCAAAGATCGGCGACGAGCGTATAGCCCGCGATGCAATCGAACGCTTCGCTCGCGGCGACGCGCGCAGCGGTGCGGCCGATCACGATGCCGAGCGACGCGCCCGCCTGCACGCCTTCGTCGCTGGGCACGATGACCTGCGCGCGATGTCCGGCGAACGTGTTGCGCGGCTTCAGATAAAGGATGGGCGCGCGCGGCGGTGCCTTGTAGGGCGGCGCGTTTGCGGCGTCGCCGAGCGCTTCGAGTGCGTTGCGGTCGTTGAGCAACGTGCCGTAGACCGCGCCGCAAACCGGCGCGCGGCAACGCACGCCGGCGTCCAGCAGCGCGCGCACTGAAGAGGCATCTACGTCGCGCGGCAGCGCTTCGCCCTCGACGTGGATGAGATGATCCGCAACGGAAAACATGGGTGGTTTCGCGCTCACGAAAACGCTAATATGTTAGTGATGTTGCGCTTGCTATGATTCATCGTCAACCGTTCGAAGCCCGATTCGCGGGTTTCTCCTGGGCGCGCATCCAACTTTTGCTGAAGCCATCATGTCCCGATCTTCCTCGACTTCCACACGCGTCGCGCGCCGCAATTTGCCGATGTTGCTCTTGCGCGCGCGCGAAAAAATGATGGAGCGCTTTCGTCCGCTGATTACTGCGCACGGGCTCACCGAGCAGCAGTGGCGCGTGATACGCGCGCTCAACGAAAGCGGGCCGCTCGAACCGCGCCAGATCTCCGATCTGTGCACGATCTCGGGTCCGAGTCTCGCGGGCGTGCTCGCGCGCATGGAGGCGCTCGGCTTCGTGACGAAGGAGCGTTTCGCGGACGATCAGCGGCGCGTGCTTGTCTCGCTCACGAAGGAGAGTCACCGGCTGGTGAAGGCGATATCGAAGGAGCTGGAAGCGCGCTACAAGGCGCTCGAAGATGCGGTCGGGCCGGAGGTGGTGGAGCGCGTGTATCGCGCCATTGACGACTTGCTCGCAGGTCTTGAATGACCTGGCTGGAGTGAGCGTGTGACGCGCGCCGCATGGCGGCGCGCGAAGGTGGGATTTACGGGGCGCTGTTTTGCCCGCGTCGACTGCCCGTGTTAGCCGAGCGTGGCGAACGCCTCGTCGAGTTCGGGCGCGCTGGTCGGGCGCACCACGCGCGCGACTTCCACGCCGTCCCGCAGAAAGATCAGCGTGGGCCACAGCTTCACGCGAAACGAGCGGCCGAGGGCGCGGCCGGGACCGTCCTCCACCAACAGGTGCCGCACTTCGCCATGCTGCGCGAACGCGGCGCCGATCAGCGGTTGCGCGCCCTGGCAATGGCTGCACCAGTTGGTGCCGAATTCCAGCACGGCAGGGCCGGTCAGCGCATCGATGTCCTTGCGCGCGGGCGCATTCGTGGCATAACTCATCGTGTTTTCCTTGATGACACGTTCGTACGATATCGCAACGAGCGCGCGCGTTCAGGCGAGTGCGCGCGTGGCGATGGTCGCCGTCGATTCGATGCGCTCGATCAGCCAGCCGTCGGTCGAATGCGCGGAGATGAGCGCGTCGATGCCTTCGAGCAGCGTGTCGAGCTTGTCGCCGAGGCGCTCGCGCGAGAGGCTCGACATGGAAAGCGGGCGCGCTTTCAACTGCTCCGCGCTTACGCGCCGGTATTCGATCACCGAGACGCGTTCGATCGCGCAGAAGGCGGAACTTGCCAGCACGTCGGCGTGGCTTTCCCAGTCGGAAGACTGGCGCAGCTTGCGCGCGGGATCGAGGTTCGCATACTGGTCGAGCAGCGTGCGATACTGCGCGGCCCACGGACGCAGCGGATCGTCGAGATGCGCCGTGTTGAAGAGCGCGATGGCGCCGCGTTCCACGATGAGCGTGTCGAGGCGCGCGAGCGTATCAGCGCGATCCATCCAGTGGAATGCGCGGCCGATCACGGCGAGATGAATCGGGCCGAGGCTCGCGTCGAGATCGTACGAACTGCCTTGCCGGTATTCGACATTCGGCGCGATGCCCGCGCCGAGTTGCGCGGCGACGTCGAGCATCGCGGGTTCGGGATCGATCGCAACGGCCTTCGCGACCCAGCTCGCGAAGGCGAGCGAGAGCTGGCCGGGGCCGCAGCCGAGGTCGAGCAGGTGCTGCGTGCCGTCGAGTCCGGCGATCCGCGCGACGCGGCGAATCAGTGCCGGCGAATAGGCGGGGCGGCCGCTCAGATAGTGCTGGGCGGCGTTGCGAAAGCGGTCGGAGGCGAAGGGCGCGGTCGAACTCATGGCTTCTCGGACGTGTTGAACGGGGCGGCGAAGGAGGGTGTCCCGACAGTCTGGGGACGCCGCGCAGCTACGTCAAGGCGGCGTGCGTTACGAAAGGTGAGCTTTCCCGGGAGTGAGCGGGCCGCGCGCGGGAAGCGCACCGTCAAGGCTGTGCCGGACGATTTGTCGCGTGAGGCGTCGATGGGAAAGTGCCGTAAAACAAGGTTTAAAGTGAGAATGCGCCGCTTTGGCGATGCGTGTCGTGGCATCGGCGTGCCGGGCTGTGACGGCAGGGGAAAACCAAAGGTGAGCGTTTTCGGGAGCAGGCGGCGAGCACTCGCAGTCGGCACTTGATCCAGTCCGCGGCATGGAAGTCCGGATGCGGAAAGCGACACTTTAGCCCTGTTTTAAAGGTATTTTCTGCAACGCAAACGATCGGGCACACGGCGGCCAACCAGCGCTGCGTTCAAGCCGTTATCGCAAAGGTGAGAAGATTCGGGAGCCCGGCGCCTCGCCCATGGACGGCCGCGCGGGATCGGTATATAACAGAAGCACGATATTTTTTCGATTTGTTATCAGGAGAAACTGTTCATCATGACGAGCGACGATATGCACAAGCAGGACGCTCAATCGCCGGGCGGCGAGCAGCCGCAACCCGATCTGGAACATCTGAATGCGGCGCTGGCTCACGTCGACGAAGGCGTGAAGTCCGGCAGGATCGCGGCAGGCGCAGCGAAAGGGCTCGTTTATAGCCTCGTCGAAACGCTCGGCGCGCTGGTGGGCGATCCCGACCTGCCCGAGCACGCTCGCTCGGGCTACCAGGGGTTGCTGGAAGCGGCGCGCGAACTGCGCGCGAAGCTGTAATCAGCTAGCGGCGGCATCGGTCGCCGCCGCTCGCAAACGCTCGCTCATCCGGCCATCAGCGCCTCGGCGAGCCCATCGGGCGCGGTGCCGATGTGCAGTTCCGGCGTACCGTGCCAGTCCGCGCAACGCTGTAGCGCGCGACGCAAATCCGCGACGAGGCGCGCGCTCAGGCGCACACCCGGCTCCAGATGCAGCGATTTCACCTCGAACACTTCCTGTACGCGATGCGCCTTCGCATCGACCCTTCCGATCAATCGTCCTCGGCTCAATATCGGTAGTACGAAATAACCGTACTTGCGTTTTGTGGCGGGCAGATAGCATTCGATCGCGTAGTCGAAATCGAATAACGCCGTCGCGCGCTTGCGGTCCCAGATCACCGGATCGAACGGCGAAAGCAGCGTCGTGACCGTCGACGCGAGCTTGCCGCTGGCCGCGTCGCCCGTCAGCGGCACGAAGTCGCGGTGCACGAATGCATCGTGTTTCCAGCCCTCCACGCGCACCGGCTGCAGTTCGCCCGCATCGGCGAGCGCGTGCAGTGCCTCCGTGTAAGGGCGGCGCGGCAGGCGGTAGTAGTCGGCGGCCCAGTCGGCGCGGATCACGCCCAGCGCGCGGCAGGTGCGCAGCAGCAGTTCGCGTTCGGCGTCCGCGCGCGGGGGCAGGTCGCGTGCGTCGTCCCAGTGCGGCAGCACGCGTTCGGCGACATCGTAGACACGCTGGAAATTGCGCCGCTCGGCGACCATCAACGCGCCCGTCGCGAACAGCACTTCGAGGTGGCGCTTTTCCGGCTTCCAATCCCACCAGCCATTGCCTTTGCCGCCGTCCGCGCGCGCAAAATCGGCGGAACGCATGGGGCCGCTCGCGCGGATGCGTTCGAGCAGCGCATCGATCTCGCGCCGATGCTTCGCATGCCATTCGGCCGCGTATTTCCAGCCCATGCCGGAGGGATCGAGCATGCGGTGACGCAGCAGTCCATAGTCTTCGATGGGCACGAAGCACGCCTCGTGCGACCAGTATTCGAAGAGCCGTCCTTGAGCGAGATGCGCGTCGAGCCACTTCGGCTCATAGGCGCCGATCCGGCTGAACAGCACGAAATACGGGCTGCGCGCGACGACGTGGATCGTGTCGATCTGCAGTTGCGCCATGCGGCGGACCGCGTCGAGCACGTCGTCTTGCGTGGCCTTGCGGCGCGGCGGCGCGATGAGCCCTTGCGCGGCCAGATGCAGCGTGCGCGCCGCCGCGAGCGGCAGCGTCACGGTCGTCGATGCGCTTGCGTGCGTAGTATCGGTGGCGGCGTCGAGCGCCGCATCGTCACGCATGCGCGGTTGCCGCCTGCGCGGGCATCGCGGCGAGCAACTGATGAATCTGCGCGACGACGGCCGCGCCTTCGCCCACCGCCGCTGCGACGCGCTTGGTCGATCCCGCGCGCGCGTCGCCGATCGCGTAGACGCCCGCGACGGAAGTCGCGAGGCTGCACGATGCGTCGCTGTCCCCGGTGATGACGAAGCCGTGCGGATCGAGCGCCACGCCGCACGCGCGCAGCCATTCGGTGTTCGGTTCCGCGCCGGTGAAGAGGAACAGATGGCGCGCGTCGAAATGATCGACGCCGGCCGCGCACGGCGCTTTCAGGCGGACCGAAGCGAGTCCGCTTTCGTCTTCGCCGAGCGCGCCGATTTCGGTTTGCGCATGCACGTCCACGTTCGGCAGCGAGGCGATGCGATCGATCAGGTAGCGCGACATCGTCGATTCGAAACCCGTCTTGCGGATCAGCACGTCGATGTGGTGCGCGTGCGTCGAGAGATAGACGATCGCCTGGCCCGCCGAATTGCCGCCGCCCACGAGCACGATGTTCTCGTGCTTGCAGAGCTTCGCTTCGACCGGCGACGCCCAGTAATAGACGCCGTGCCCTTCGAGGCGGTCGAGTCCTTCGATGCGCGGCCGCCGGTACACCGCGCCGCTCGCGATCACGATCGTATGCGCGCGCACCTCGCCGCTGCAGGTTTCGAGCCGCCTCGGCTGTTCGTCGCAGCGCAGCGCCTGCACTTTCACGGGGATCGCCATGTGCGCGCCGAACTTCTGCGCCTGCACGAACGCGCGGCCCGCGAGCGCCTGGCCCGAGATGCCGGTGGGGAAGCCGAGATAGTTTTCGATGCGCGAACTCGCGCCCGCCTGGCCGCCGGGCGCGCGCGCGTCGAGCACGATCACCGAGAGCCCTTCGGATGCCGCATAGACCGCGGTCGCGAGTCCGGCGGGGCCCGCGCCGACGACGGCGACGTCATAGACGCGATTGCCGTCGAGTTCGGGCAGCAGGCCGAGGCACGTCGCGAGTTCGGGCGGCGCGGGACGGCGCAGCACCGAGCCATCGGGGCAGATCACGAGCGGCAGATCCTCGACGCGCGCCGCGTAGCGCTCGACGATGCGGAGCGTGCTTTCGTCGCGTTCGTCGAGCACCTGATACGGATGCCCGTTGCGCGACAGGAAGCCTTGTAGCGCGATCAGTGCGGGGTCGTCGTGCTTGCCGACCAGGATCGGGCCGCCCGCGCCCTTTTCGATCAGCGAGACGCGGCGCAGGATCAGCGCGCGCACGATCCGCTCGCCGAGTTCGGCTTCGGCGATGATGGCCGCGCGCAGACGCTCCGGCGGAATCAGCAACGCCTCGACCGGTTCGAGCGCGACGCCGTCGACGAGCGCGCGCCCGCCTGAAAGCTGCCCGACCTCGGCGAGAAACGCGCCCCGATGGTGCTCGCTCACATGCTTCTCGCGCCCGAGCCCGTCGCGCTGAAAAATCTTCACGGAGCCTTCGAGCAGCACGAACATGCCGGGACCGGTCTCGCCCGTGCGGAACAGCCACTCGCCGGGCGTCCAGCGATGCGCGACGCCGAAACGGCGCAGGCGGTCGATTTCGTCGGCGGTCAGCTCGGGGAACATCTGGTGGCGCCGCGTGGCGAGCGTCGAATACGGCGCGTCGGCCGGCTGCGGCTGGGTGTCGGCGTGTCGAACCTCGGCTTCGGTGATGGTGCCCATCTGGCGGTTCTCCTCGTGCGGTCGGCCCGGCTGCGGCCGGGTCAACGAATGCGGACATCCATGCGGACGTCCTTCATGGGGTGCGGGACTGGCGTGATGGCGCGACGGCGACCGGTCGCACGCGGTGGAACCGGCCGCCCGCGGTGGATCGCGTCTGGCGCCGGGATCAGACGGCTTTCGGCGTGATATTGCGCGGCACCTCGGGGGCGAGCGCGTGCTGCAGCGGTTCGAGCACGCGGCCCGCGTCGCGCCATGCCTCGAGGCCGCCGAGCAACGGCAGCACGTCGGTGAAGCCGGCCTCGGAGAGCTGCTTTGCCATCCAGGCCGCGGAAATTTCATTCGGGCACGAGCAGTAGATCACGAGCTTCTGGTCGCGTGCATACTTCTGGAGGATCTCGGCGAGCTGCCGTTCGTCGGCGAACAGCGCGCCCGGAATGATGTACGGATCGAGCTTGCGCTTTTCGTTCGAGCGGATGTCGAACACGACGGGCGGCGGCGTGCCGGTCATCGCGCGATAGAGGTCGTCCACGGTGATGCGCGCGTTCGCGAGCTTCTTGATCAACTGGCGGCGGCGCTGCCAGCGATACAGCGCGTAGAGCGCGAGCAGCGCGACGATCACGATGGCCGTGAGGCGCCCGAGGCGGCTCGCGCCCGCGAACAGCATGTCGATCTGCGGCGCGAACATCACGCCGATCAACAGACCCGTGCCGGCCCAGAGCGCCGCGCCGATTCCGTCGAAGCTCAGGAACTGGCGGTACGGCGTGCCCATCGCGCCGGCCATCGGGACGGAGACGATCGACAGGCCCGGAATGAACTTCGCGACCGCGAGCACGCGCACGCCCCAGCGGCCGAAGAAGCGTTCGGTCTTCTTCACGCAGGTGTCGCGCGACAGCGAGAGCTTGCAGAGCGTCTTGAGCGTGTCGCCGCCGTAGAGCCGGCCGGCGAGGAACCAGACGCTGTCGCCGATCAGCGTGGCGAACACGGCGAGCACGAGCACCGGCGCGACCTGCTGCCCGATGGAACCCGGATGCATGGCCGCCATTGCGCCGAAGAGCACGAGCGCGGGCATCGCGGGCACGGGCAAGCCCAGCGACCCGGCGAGCACGTTCGCGAATACGATGGCAGGCCCGTACTGCTCGATGAGGTCATGTAGCATCTGCTTACTTCCGTCGCGGTGAGTGGCGCACAGGGAAACGCTAACTTATCGATTATGGACGCAATTCGAAGGCGTTCAAGTGAGGCGGAAATTCGTTCCTGAGCGCGCTTTCTGCCTTTTCGGCTTTCCAGTCGGGGCTTGCGCTGGTTTTGCGCCGGTTTTGCATCGGCGCCAGATGGTTTTTGTTTGCCGTCCGCGCGGCCTGCAGATGATTTTGGCAGACTTTATGCACTATTGCCGTGAAGCTCGCCGTAACAGGAAGCGAATAGCGGCAGAGGGAATGTGCCGCGAGTGTATGGCAAAGCGTGTGACGCTTTTATTATTAAAATCAGTAGTCCTGTTCATTAACGGGAAAATGCATCGAGGCGAGCCGTATTCAAAACACGCGGCTCTTGTTCACGCATTCTCCGCGCATTTGACCATTCCCTGCGATCACGCTTTCTCAGTTGTGCAATTCTCACGCGCACCCGATTGCCGCGTGACGATCGACGTGGCCGGACTGTCGCACCGAATGCCTGGCGCGCGATGCGATCGGCGAGTGTCAACGGCGGACGTTTGCAAGGATTGCGTATAAGCAACGACCAAAGAGCCATGACGTTGCGACCGCACCGAATTGGCGATGTTTGACAATTAAACTAACGCATCTATGCGATTGTCATGGGATTGTCATAGGTATGAGGTTTGTCTTGAGTCTTGACGTTGACGCTATGCCGACCCGAATTGGCGCCGACCTTTTGCTGGTCGCGCTTCTTGAGGTGTGTGCCGCTGCCGTCGGCACCCTGTACGCCGATGGCGTTCTGGAGCGATTCGCGGGGGACGGTTATCTGTGTATCGCCCTGGTCGTGGTGGCGGCCGCGTCGGTGATTTGTGTCGGCATCAGCGTGTCGGCGCTTTGGCGCTCGCGTCACGACGGCACCGCACCTTCGCGGCTGGTGTGTCTCGCGCTGATCACGCACGGGATGCTCGCGATGCCGGGTCTCGTCCTGATCGGGCGATTCCTGTGGGAGTGAGCGCGACGCGTCAACGCGTCCGCGCTCGATCATCAATAGTGCAGATGGTTCGCCGATCGAGTGGCGATGCGGCGAGACAAACGCGGCCCGCCCGCGTGCCGAAGCATCGCGCGAGGACATTGCCTGCGCGAGAAAGCCCGCATGCGGAAACGGCCGCGCGTTACCGGCTGTGGTGCGACTCCCCCGGTAACTCAGCACCTTGCGCGCGGATAGCCGCGATCAATTCCGCAGGCGTGATTTCATAACGCACTTCGCGATGGATGCCCGGCTTGCGCTCGTCGACTTCGATCAGCAGCAGACTCTTGCCGTCTGCCGACGATTCGAGCCGCAGCGAACGCAGCTCGCGCCCCGTCGCGTCGTCGTGCTCGGTGAGCAGGGTCATGGTTCCGTTAGACCCGGTCGTGCGCATTGATGTTGTCCTCGTGCGGTGGGTGGTCGATCCATTGTACGGGGCCGGCCGCGCGACGCGCATTCGCGAGTGCGCGCAGGCGCACACAGCGTGCGTGATGTGTCGTGTGTCGCGGAGTCCCCTCTGATCAGTGTAACGCGACTCGCCGCCATGCCACGCGTTTTTTGCGCACCTTGCAACGTTGGTGTCAGCGCACGCGTTTGTCACGAGCCGGACGCAATCCGGTCGTGCCGTGCCGCCGGAGCGGTACCTGAAAGCTCTCACCGTTGACGCCAAAAAAAACCGGCTCACCAGGACCTGGCCGGGTGAGCCGCTGAAACGCCGTTGTTACTCGGATCAGCAGACCCAGGCGGGACATGCTGACGATCAAGATGATGAGCGGCGCGGATCGGGGTGTCGAGATGGGACTTACGCCGATAACTCAGACCAATCGATCTTGACGACGCGGTCTGGACAACGCGTTACGCGTATTCCGTCTCTTCGGCCGGTTGCGCCAGCGTCGCACGCATCGGGTTGCGCCGCGCGGGTTGCCCGGATTGTACGGATTGCTCGCCGCGCACGGGGAAGAGCCTGACCGCTTCGTCGAGCACGTCCGCCTGCGCGGCGAGGTGCTGCGCCGTGGCGGCGGCCTGCTCGACGAGCGCCGCGTTCTGTTGCGTTGCGCTGTCGAGATGGGTGACGGCCTGGTTCAACTGGCGGATCCCGTCGGTCTGGTCGCCGCTCGCGTTCGCCACTTCGACGATGATCGCCGACACGCGGCTCACGGCTTCGTCGATCGTGCCCATTTGCGCGGTCGTGCGCGAGACCAGCTGCGTACCCTGTGCGACTTCGTTCACGCTCGCATCGACGACGTCCTTGATCTCCTTCGCCGATGCCGCGCAGCGTTGCGCGAGCGTACGCACCTCGCCCGCGACGACCGCGAACGAGCGGCCCGCTTCGCCCGCCCGCGCGGCTTCGACGGCCGCGTTCAACGCGAGGATGTTGGTCTGGAACGCAATGCCGTCGATCACGCCGACGATGTCGCTGATGCGCAGCGACGCGTCATTGATGCCCGCCATCGTGCGCTCGACCTGACTCGCGAGCGAGCCGCCCTCGGCCGCCGCGGCCTGCGCTTTGCGCGCGAGGTCGAGCGCGCGGGCGCTCGCGTTCGCGTTGGCCTGGACGGTGTTGGTCAGATGTTCCATCGTCGAGGCGGTTTCTTCGAGCGAAGCCGCCTGCACTTCGGTACGTCGCGCGAGATCGGCGTTGCTGCTCGAAATCTCGTATGCGGCGTTGAGCATGCCGTCGATCTGCGCGCGCACGTCGAGCACGATAGCCGTGAGATTGGCCCGCAACTGGTTTAGCGCGAGGAGCACTTCGCCGAGGTCGTCGTTCGTGGCGATCTGCAGCGTGGCGGTGAGGTCGCCTGCGGCCATGCGCGGATGCGCTGGTCATCTGTTCGAGCGGAGAGCCGAGGTGGCGCGTGGTCAGCCACCAGGCGATGGCGCAGCAGACGCACGACGCACCGAACGCGCCCCAGAACGGCGCGGGCGGCAGGCCTTGCCAGCCTGCGAAGGCGGTAGCGGCCGGAACGGCGGGCACGCCGGCGAAGCCAGGCGCGATGCGCGTGGCGACGCGCACGCGCACGCGCAGCAGCGAGTGAACCACACCCGCGATGCCGGTGCGAACGATCGCGCCGGGGCTCAGGCGAACGCCGCGCAGCGTACCGTATTCGTGTTGCGTGACTGGCTGGTTGTTGCGCATGAGATTCCTGGCAGGCGGGCCCGCGGATCGTCCCGACATTATTGAGTCGCATAACAGCAGGACGCGCTCGACATTCAGGCTGCCGGTTGATGCAAGCTGCCCCGCATTTGAAGCTAATAGAAAATCCTTTTCGGTTCAAAGTCTTGGCGCTCCTGCCAGGGAGATATGCACAGGGTTGCTCACGTTTTCTGTGGAAAACCCGGGGCGTTTTGCGCGGACGTTTCGAGTCGTGGCACGAAATGCTTGCGACCCGTGTAGTTCTTTTTCGCTCAAGGACTTGGCGTTATTCTCCGGCAGATACCCACAGGCTTCTCCACGTTTTCTGTGGGTAACTTTTTTGCGAGCATGCATGGATTGAGATTCACTATTTCGTTGTGCGCGGGAATTCGCATTTGCATTGCCTGGCGATTGATTTGCGATGGCGTTGCAACGTGGGCTTGTTTGTTTGCCACGTCCTCGAACAGGGCGATTTTCTTCAATACGCGTCTTCGCGGTCTCCGTACGCTTCACCGGTCATTCATCGCCGCCGGGCATAACGAGGACAACGAGGATAACCGTGAGCATTGCGCTTTCCATGGCCGCTTTCGCGCTGGCCACGTCGATCACCCCTGGACCCGTCAACGTCGTCGCGCTCGGTGCGGGTGCGCGCTATGGTCTGCGCGCGAGTCTGCGCCACGTGACCGGCGCGACGGCCGGGTTCACCGTGCTTCTTCTGATGATCGGTCTCGGGCTGCACGAAATGCTCGTGCAGTGGCCGATGCTTGCGCGCGCAATCCGCTGGGCAGGTGTCGCGTTTCTGATTTACGTCGCGTGGCGTCTCGCGGTCGACGACGGTCTTATCGACGATGCGGGCACAACACGCGGACCCTCGCTCATGATGGGCGCGACGATGCAATGGCTCAATCCGAAAGCGTGGCTTGCGTCAGTCGCAGGGATGGGTGCCTATGCGGCATCGGGCGAGAGCGCGCTCGTGTGGCAGTTCGCTGCCATCTACTTCGTCGTGTGCTTTCTTTCGATTGCGTGCTGGGCGTGGGCAGGCGCTTCGCTGCGCCATGCGTTGCGGCAGCCCGCGCGCGTGCGGTTCGTCAACCGGAGCATGGCCGCGTTGCTGGCGGCGTCGGCGCTTTATCTCGCGATGACGTGAGCGTTGCTCACGCGTTGCCGCGATACTGACCCGGCGTCGCGGCGACGAACTGGCGGAACGCGCGCTGCAAATGCGCCTGGTCCGCGAATCCGGCCTCGGCGGCGACGTCGGCAATCGCGTGGCCGCGTCGCAGTTGCGCGCGGCTGAATTCGATGCGCCGGTTCACGATATACGCATGCGGTGTCATGCCGTAATGCTGCCTGAACGCACGGATCAGATACGACGGCGAGAGGTCCGCCGCCACGCAGATCTCTTCGAGCCTGAGCGTGCGCGTGTAGTTGTCGTCGATGAATCCGGCGGCGCGCGCAAGGCGATGGTTCGGCCCGCGCCGCGCGATGGGCGCGGGATTCAGCGCCTGCTGCAGCGCCGAGAAATAAGCGACGATCGCGCTTTCCTTGCGCAGCACGTCTTCGCTTGCATCGGTGAGCACATCGTAGAGCCGGTTGAGGCCGGCGAACAAGTCGGGCCGCACGCTCAACGTCTGTTCGAACGCCCGAAAGCCACCGTCCGCACTGAAGCAGGGTTCGTGCTGAAGCTGCGCGAGCCAGTCCGCGTCGATATAGAACATGCGGTAGGCCCACGGCGCGGTATCGGACGGATTGCATGCGTGTACAACATCGGGATTCACGACAACCACCGCGCCTGCGCCGATGTGTCGCAGCGTGCTGCCGTTGACGTAGGTGCTCTCTCCGCCCGTCACCGCGCCGATCGAAAACGTGCTGTGCGCGTGGCGTCCGTAGCGCACCTTGCGGCCATCGGCGATCGCGCGCACCTCGATGAACGGCAGCGCTGCGTCGCGCCAGAATTGCGGCTGGGCGTCGGTGGGCAGGGGCGTTGCGGGCACGGGGAATTCCTCGGATGGGCGGTGCCTTGATGGTATCTCAAGCGGTATCGCAAGGCCGCAAGACTGCGTTCCAGGTGCCGCCGCACCTGGCGTCTCGCGGTTGCAGCGCCCGAACACAACCCTTCGTGCCCCGTGACGTTCACAAGTTCGTCACACCCCCTCGGGACAATCCCGCACGAACAATTGGCCTGCGCGTCATGAGTTGCACAACCATAGTGCATCCGGCGCGACCTGGCCCGGGGAACCCGACCATGACCATACGTCACCGCATTACCCTGCTCATCGTGCTGATGTTTGTCGCGCTGTCCGCCATCGGCGGCTACGCGGTCTACCAGGCGCGTCACAGTGCGGCCGATGTCCGCCAGGTTACGCAAGGCGTCGTACCGAGCGCGCTGGCCTCCTCCGATCTCGTGTCGCTCGTGAAAGACGTGCAGCTCGCGACGATGACGCTCATCTACGCGCCGGACGCCAACATGGCGTCGCAGGCACAGGAAGAACTGAAGACGAAGCAAGCCGCGCTGCGCGCCGCACTCGACGTCCAGCGCAAGGCCGCCGCGAGCCACGCGCAGGACGGCCTCGTCGCGCAGGCGCAAGAGAGCGTCACGAACTACTTCAACGCGATCGACGACACCGCGAAGATGAAGGCCGCAGGTAAAAACGAGCTTGCACAAGCCTATCTTTTCGCAAACGTTGCAGAGTATCGCGACGAACTCGAAGGCATCGTCACGACGATGCGCGTCGAGAAAAACCGCCAGAAAGACGAAGCGATCAGCGCACTGAACGGCACGCTCGAAACCACGAAGAGCGCCATCGCGAGCGTGACGGGCGGCGCCGTGCTGCTGCTCACGGTGATCGGCTTCCTGCTGTACCGGCAGATCACGCGTCCGCTCTCGCGCATGCAGGAAATGATGAGCGAGATCGCGTCGAGCCAGGACTTCACGCGGCGCGTGCCGGTGGGCCGCATGGATGAAATCGGCCGTTCGATCGTCGCGTTCAACGGCATGATCGAGAAGATCCAGCACAGCTCGGCGCAGCTCGCGCGCAAGACCGCCGACATTCAGGCCATGCTGCAGAACATGCAGCAGGGCATTCTGACCGTCGTCGAAGGCGCGACCATTCACAGCGAGTACTCGGCGTATCTGGAAGCGATCTTCGAAACGAACGAGATCGCCGGGTGTCCGCTCATGGACCTCGTGTTCTCGAATTCGAACCTCGACGCCGACACGGTCTCGCAGATCGACGCCGCCGTCCACGCGTGTCTCGGCGAGGACAGCGTGAACTTCGCGTTCAACCAGCATCTGCTCGTGAACGAAATCATCCGCACGATGCCCGACGGCCGCGAGAAGGTGCTCGACCTCAGCTGGTCCGCGATCATGGACGAAGAAGAGATCGTCGTGCGCCTCATGCTGTGCGTGCGCGACGTGACCGAGCTGCGCGAACTCGCCGCCGAAGCGGGCGAGCAGAAGCGCCGCCTGCAGATGATCGGCGAAATTCTCGCGGTCAGCGAAGAGAAGTTCAACCAGTTCGTGGACAGCTCGAAGGGCTTCATCCACGAGAACGAGCGCATCATTCGCCAGCACGACTGCGCCGACGTGGCCGCCATCGCCGCGCTGTTCCGCAACATGCACACGGTGAAGGGCAATGCGCGCACGTATAGCCTGCAGCATCTCACGGGCGTCGTGCACGAAGTCGAGCAGCGTTACGACGCGCTGCGCCGCGAAGATTCCACGCACGAATGGAATCAGCAGACGCTGATCGACGACCTCGAACGCGTGAAGGCATCGCTCGACCACTACGCGACGATCAACGAAAAGAGTCTCGGCCGCGGCTCGCGTGTCGCAAGCGGCCCAAGCCGCGTGAGCGTGGATCGCGACCAGATCGATACGGTGCTGCGCGCGATCGATGCCGCGAACGAAGACGACCTCGCCTCGCTGCGCGCGATGCGCGAGACGGTGCGCGGCGCGCTTTCGCGCATCGGCACCGAAACGATCGCCGACGCGCTCTCGGGCGTGATCGGCTCGCTGCCGTCGCTGGCCGTCGAACTGGGCAAGGTCGCGCCCGTCGTGCGTATCGACGATAACGGCTACCGGCTGCGCAGCAACGTCGCTCCGACGATGAAGGACGTGTTCACGCATCTGCTGCGCAACTCGCTCGACCACGGCATCGAAATGCCGGCGCAGCGCCGCGCGCAAGGCAAGGCCGAAGCGGGCCGCATCGGCCTCGACGCGCGCGTGAAGGACGGTGCGCTGCAACTGACGCTCGCGGACGACGGCCGCGGCCTCGCGCTCGCGCGCATTCGCGGCATCGCGGTGGAGCGCGGCTGGATCGAGCGCGACGAAGTCGTCAGCGATGAGACGATCGCCAGCTACATTTTCCGCGCGGGCTTTTCGACGGCGCAGAGCGTGACCGAAGTGTCGGGACGCGGCGTGGGCATGGACGCGGTGCGCGCGTTCCTCGACCGCGAAGGCGGCCGCATCGAATTGCGCTTCACGGACAGCCGCAGCGGCTCGGATTATCGCCACTTCGAGACGGTCGTATCTCTGCCCGCTCAATGGGCGGTGGGCGGAGCCGGAGCGGATCGCGCAGAGCGCGCGCAGGCGCTGGCGGTCTAGCGTATTTGGGAGGGTGCCGTGCTGGTTTTACCGATCGTGATGGGGGGCGCGGCAGGCGCCGTGCTCGCGGCGCTCGTCGCCGTTGTCGTGCTGGGACGGATGCGCGCGCGCTGGCACCGCGAGGGCGAGGCGCAACTCGCCGCGCAACGGGATGTGCTTGCCGAGGCCGAGGCGCGCGCGAGCGAATCGCTCGACGCGGGTACGAGGGAGATGGGCGCGCTCGCGTCGCAGATCGACACACTGCGCGCCGAACTGGCGAAGCGCAAGACGGTTGCCGACGCGCTCGAAGGCGCGCTCGCCGCCGAGCATGCGCGCTGCGAAGAGGCGCAGCATCGCGCGACGCGCATCGCCGGGGAGGCCTCGCGTTTGCGTCTCATGTCGGGGACGTTCGAGCGCTGGCACGAGCAGATGACTTCGCTGATGGAACAGAACAACGAAATGCACAAGAAGAACCAGGAGCTGTCGTCGATTGTGAGTCATGTGCTGATCGTTTCGCTGAACGCATCCATCGAAGCGGCGCGCGCGGGCGCGGCGGGCCGCGGCTTCTCGATCGTGGCGGGCGAGGTCCGCACGCTCGCGACGCGTTCGCAGGAACTCTCCAAGAGCTATCGCGACAGCCTGCACCGCAACGACCTCATCACGGCCGCGACGTTCCAGGACATCCAGGCGGGCGGCAAGATGATCGCGGCGTCGCTTGCGAGCGTCGAATCGTTGTCGAGCCAGCTGAAATCGCAGCTCGAGGAAATCCGCAGCGAGGCGCTGGCATGATCGGTTCGCAAGCGAAGGATAGCTTCGAGCGCATTTTTCTCGGGGCGGCGCGCACGCGCCTCGTCACCGACGCGCACCACGCCTGCGAAATCTCGCCGCGCACGAGCGAGGTGGCGCAGGGCGCGGAACTCGCGGTGTTGACGATTTCGTCGATGCAGTTCCGCCTGCTGCTGCTGCTGCATTTCGACGACGACGAAGCGACGCGACGCTACTACGTGCCCGACGCGGAGCGTCCGCTCGCGGATGCGTTCATGGAATTCGGCAACCTCTGCTGCGGGGGGATGAACCAGCAGCTCGTGGCGCATTTCCACGACCTCGGCATGTCGACGCCCTATGTGCTGAGCGGCGCGTGCCTGCCGTATCTGCGCGAACTGAAGCCCGATTACCTGTCGTCGTATGCGCTCACGCTCGACGGCAACGTGCGGCTCGGCGCGACGCTGTGCGTCTGTTCGCAGACTCCGCTCGACTTCGTCGCGGAGCAAGCGGAAGCGGTGACCGAAAGCGCGGGCGAACTCGAACTGTTTTAGTGGATTAGTGGACCAGGCGTCGTGCGCGACGCGGAGGACAAAACGAAATGGCAAAGATTCTGGTGGTGGACGATTCGAGCACGGTGCGCGACGAAGTAGCGGGTTTTCTGCGCAAAAACGGCCTCGACGTGGACACGGCGGTGGACGGCAAGGACGGCCTCGCGAAACTGCGTGCGAATCCGGGCGTCAAGCTCGTGGTGAGCGACGTGAACATGCCGAACATGGACGGCCTCACGATGGTCGAGAAGATCCGCAGCGAACTCTCGAACACGGCGGTCAACGTGGTCATGCTCACGACGGAAAGCAGCCCGGCGATGAAGGAGCGCGGCAAGGCGGCCGGCGTGCGCGGCTGGATCGTGAAGCCGTTCAAGGGCGATGCCGTGCTGGAGACGTTCCGCAAGCTGGCGGGCTGATTCACGGGCCGATTCACGGGCCGACTCACAGGCCGATTCACGGGCCTGCCTGGCGCGCCGCGAGGCGCGAACGCGGCGTGGGCAAAAAGGTCCGGCTGGCGCTAAGCTAGCCGCACACCTCACTTTTGCCCCCACGCCATGGACTATATCGACAGCCTGCGCATCTTCCGCTCCGTGGTCGAGGCGCGCAGCTTCACGCGCGCCGCCGACATGCACGGCGTCACGACACCGGTCGTGTCGCGCACGATCGCCCGGCTTGAAAAACGCCTCGGCAGCCGGCTCTTTCACCGCACCACGCGCGCGATCTCGCTGACCGAAGCCGCCGAGCGCTTCTACGACGGCTGCTGCCGTGTGCTCGACGACCTCGACGCGCTGGAGGCGGGCGCCTCCGAACAGACGCGCGAGGCGAACGGCGTTCTGCGGCTCGTCGCGCACACCACCGCGACGGTGTCCCGGCTCGTGCCGCTCATTTCGAGCTTCAAGCGCGCGCATCCCAAGGTGAACCTCGATGTGACGCTGACCGAGCGTCCCGTCGATCTCGTCGCGGACGGCTATGATCTCGGCCTCGTGCTGCCGTTCATGCTCAGTAACGACACGACCGTGACGCGTCTGCTCGAACGCATTCCGCTCTCGCTCGTGACGACGCCCGGCTACCTTGCCGCGCACCCGACGCCCGCGCATCCCTCCGATCTCGCGCAGCATCTGTTCGTGACGATGCCGCCCGCAATGCGCAAGCCGGCGCTGACGTTTCGCGTCGGCAGCGAGGAGGTGACGGTGCAGTTGAAGCATGAAGTCGCGTCGAACAACCCGGAGTTCAACCGCGAGATGGTGCTCGAAGGCTTCGGTATCGGCGTGCTGCCCGCGCCGCTCGTGAGCGCCGAACTCGAATCGGGCCGCCTCGTGACGCTGCTCGACGAATTCCCCATCGTCGACCGGCAGATCGAGATCCGCCTCGCCTACACGACGCGCACGCTGCTGCCCGCGAAGGTGCGCGCGTTCATCGACCACGCCACCGCGTTCTTCGGACACGAGGACCAGGCCGCGCCGGCGCCCGCGGCAGTGAAAGGCGAATGAAGGGCTGAAGTCCATTGCATTGTTGTTGGCGCGTTCACAATATGATGCCGCGCCTGGCGGTTGTTTCGGAACTTTGCGTCCGCTAATCTGTGCGTATGCACATATACCCGTCCGCGCAGCTTCCCGAACACGACGATTGCTTCGCCGTTCGCCAGGCCGCCCGCCATTTGTCGCAGCTTTACGAGCGGCATCTTTCGGCGGCCGGGCTCACGCCGACGCAGTTCAGCATTCTCGGGATGCTCGGACGCGGTCCCAGTCTGACGATGGCCGAACTGGGCGGCGCGCTGGTGATGGACCGCACGACGCTCGTGCGCGCGCTGCGGCCGTTGCTGCGCTGCGGTCTCGTCGCCGACGCCGCGTCCGCGCGCCGCCGTCAACTGGTGCTGACGCCAGGCGGCCGCGCGCGGCTCTTCGAAGCGGGCGTGCATTGGCGGGCGGCGCAAGACGAGTTCGAGCGCCGCTTCGGTCCGCAACGGGCGGCGTGGCTGCGGCGCGAGCTGTTTCGCGTCACGCGCGCGGTCTCGGTCTGACAAGTTCTGAATTACGGTAATTCGTCGTACCACGGCGTCTTTTCTTCGCATTCAATGGTGCATATACACAGGTGAGCGTCATGTCGAGTCCTTCCACTCCCGTAACCGATCAACCGGCCGCCGCGCGCGCCCAGCCGGCGAGGCGGCCCTGGATGGCGCTGGCCGTCGGCGCCGTCGTGCTCGTGCTCGCATTGGCGCTCGGCTACTGGTTCGTCGTCCTGCGCTTTGTGCAGACGACCGACGACGCCTACGTCGGCGGCAACGTCACGGTGATGGCGCCGCGCGTGAGCGGCTTCGTGAACGAGATCCTCGTGCAGGACAACCAGCGCGTGCACGCGGGGCAGGTGCTGATCCGCCTCGACTCGCGCGACTACGACGCGAAGCTCGCCGAGGCGAATGCGCAAGTGGACAGCGCGCGTGCCGCCGTCGCCGAACTGGAGGCGCGCCGCACGTTGCAGGCGGCGGTCATCAACCAGCATCAGGCGGACGTGAGCGCGTCGAACGCGGAACTCAGGCGCAGCGCGGAGGACCAGACGCGCTATCGCGAACTCGTGAAGGACGATGCGGTGTCGAATCAGCTCGTCGAGCGTGCGGACGCCGACTACGCGAAAGCACAGGCTTCCGTGGCGAGCAACGGCGCGGCCGTGCTGGCGGCGCAGCGCCAGCTCGAAGTGCTGGGCGCGCAGATCGCGGACGGGCAGGCGCGCGTCGCCACGGCCGTCGCGGCCCAGCGGCTCGCGGCGCTGAACGTCGACTACACGACGATCCGCTCGCCCGTCGACGGCTACATCGGCAATCGCTCGGCGCGCGTGGGCACGCTCGCGAACGTCGGCGCGCCGCTGTTGACCGTGGTGCCCGCGTCCGATCTGTGGGTGGACGCGAACTTCAAGGAAGACCAGTTGAAGAAGATGCACGCGGGCGACCACGCCGACGTCGAACTCGACGCGGCCAGCGGCGTGCTGCACGGCCGCGTGGAAAGCCTCGCGCCGGCTACGGGCGCGACGTTCAGCGTGCTGCCGCCGGAGAACGCGACGGGCAACTTCACGAAGATCGTGCAGCGCGTGCCGGTGCGTATTCGCCTCGATGTGCCGAAGGCGATGGAGGGCGTGCTGCGTCCGGGCCTCTCGGCGACGGTAAAGGTTCATCTGGGCGACGGCGCGCAAGGTAGCGCGCAGATCGCATCGGCTCACTGAGACGGCGGCCCGACATGAGCACCCTCGAGATCGAGCCGCTAGCCCCGGCGCAAACCAGGACGCCACACGCGGCGCCCGCACCGCTGGCGCCGCATCTGCAGCCGCTCGCGCAGCGCGCCTTCGCATTCGCGCTGATGTGCATCGGCTTCTTCATGGCGACGCTCGACATCCAGATCGTCGCGTCCTCGCTGCGCGACATCGGCGGCGGGCTATCCGCGAGCCAGGACGAACTCTCCTGGGTGCAGACCGCGTATCTGATCGCCGAAATCATGGTGATTCCGATGTCGGGCTGGCTCTCGAAAGTGTTCTCGACGCGCTGGCTCTTCGTCGCCTCGGCGGTGGGCTTCACGATCACGAGCATGCTGTGCGGGCTCGCCTGGGACATCAACTCGATGATCCTCTTCCGCGGCCTGCAAGGCGCGCTCGGCGCCGCGATGATCCCGACCGTGTTCACGACGGCCTTCATGCTGTTCCCCGGCAGACAGCGCATCGTGGCATCGACGACGATCGGCGCGCTCGCGTCGCTTGCGCCGACCATCGGCCCCGTGATCGGCGGCTGGATCACCGACCAGTGGTCGTGGCACTGGCTGTTCTATCTGAACCTCGTGCCCGGCATCGCCGTTGCGGCGCTCGTGCCGCGCTACGTGCACGTCGACGAGCCCGATCTTTCGCTGCTCAAGCGCGGCGATTATTTTGGCATCCTGCTGATGTGCGGTTTTCTCGGCTGCCTCGAATACGTGCTCGAAGAAGGCCCGCGCAAGAACTGGTTCGGCGACGATGTCATCGTGATCTGCACCTGGATCGCTGCGATCTGCGGTTTTCTTTTCGTCGTGCGCGCGTTCACCGCGAAAGACCCCGTCGTCGATCTGCGCGCGCTCGCGTTGCGCAACTTCGGCATCGGCAGCTTGTTGTCGTTCGTGACGGGCATCGGCATCTTCGTGGCCGTGTTTCTCACGCCGCTCTTTCTCGCCGAGGTGCGCGGATTCAGTTCGCTGGATATCGGCCTTTCGCTGCTTTCGGTCGGCGTGTTCCAGTTGCTCGCGCTCGGCGCCTACGCGTTCGCCACGCGCTTTATCAGCATGCGCGCGCTGATGGTGTTCGGCTTGTGCGTGTTCGGCCTCGGCTGCTATCTCTACGTGCCGATCACGAACGACTGGGGCTGGCAGCAGTTCCTGCTGCCGCAGGCGCTGCGCGGCATCGGCCAGCAGTTCGCGGTGCCGCCCATCGTGACGATGGCGCTCGGCTCGCTGCCGCCGTCGCGCCTCAAATCGGCGAGCGGCCTCTTTAATCTGATGCGCAATCTCGGCGGCGCCATCGGCATCGCCGTGAGCGCGACGATGCTCAACGACCGCCTCAATTTCCACTATCTGCGCCTGAGCGAGAGCGTCACGCAGGGCCGTCCGCAGGTGATGTCGCTGCTCGCGCAGCAGACGTCGTACTGGTCGTCGGTCGCGGGCAATACGCTCGATGCGGGCACCGCCGGACTCGCGCGCCTGCATGCGCTCGTGCTGCGCGAGGCGCTCGTGCTGACGTTCTCCGATACCTTTTTCGTGCTGTCGCTGTGCTTCGTGGTGGCGCTCGCGAGCGTGCTTTTCTCGCGACCGATCTCGACCGGCGCCCCGCCCCCCGATGCTCACTGAGCCACAGAGGTCAACCATGTCATCGTCTTCGGATATCAAGCCGCTGCGCGTTGCGCGCACGGTCGTCGCGTCGCTCGTGACGGCGCTGGTCGCGGCTTGCGCCGTGCAACCCGCGCAGCACGCCGATCTGCCGGCCGCGGTCCACGAGACCGCGCCCGCCGCATGGCGCATCGACGCGCCGCAGGACGCCGTCGATGCGCAAACCTGGTGGGCGCAATTCGGCGACCCGACGCTCGACGCACTGCTCTCCACGGTGCTGCAAGGCAACCTCGATTTGCAGGCGGCGGCGGAACGCGTGAAGCAGGCCCAGTCGATCACGACGCAAAAGCGCGCGGCGCTGCTGCCTCAACTCGACTTCACGGCGAACGCCGCGTACGCGCGGCAGAACGTGCCGCCGCCGCTCGGCTACGTGAAAGAGGCGGGTGCGGGCGTGGCGCTGGGCTGGTCGCCCGATGTGTTCGGCGGCGAACGGCTCGACCTGCTTGCCGCGCGCGCGAACCTCGTGGGTCAGCAGCATGCGCTCGATGCGGCGCGGCTCGCGCTTGCGGCCGATACGGCATCGGCTTACGTCGATCTGCGCTGGGCGCAGGCCGAATTGAAAATCCTTCAGGATAACGTATCGATCCGGCAACGCGCGCTGGCGCTCACGCAGGACCGGCTGAAATACGGGCTCTCGACGCAACTCGACGTCACGCGCGCCCAGACGCAGCTCAGCGAACTGCAGGCGCGCATGCCGCGCGCGCAGGCTAGCGTCGATCATCAACTGAACCTGATCGCCGTCTATACGGGACGCACACCCGAGTCGGTCGCGCAGCTTGCGCTGGCGACGCCCGCGCCGATTCCGGCCGCGCCGGCGAGCGCGCCGCAACTGCTGCCTTCGCAGGCGCTGCTGCGCCGCCCCGACGTGCAGGCCGCCTACGCAACGGTCGAGCAGCGCGCCGCCGAAGTGGGCGTCGCGCGCGCCGAGCGTTATCCGAAGTTCTCGCTGAATCTCTCGGATGGCGTGCTGGCCGCGTCGTACCTCGGCTTGCCGGCGCTGACCGACAACCTCTTCAGCGCGGCGATCGGCGCGACGAGTCCGATCTTCAACGCGGGCCGTATCACCGCGCAGATCGACCAGAGCGAGAGCCGCATGCGCGAGTCGCAACTGAATCTCCAGCAGACGATGCTGCAGGCGCTGCGCGAAGTGGAGGACAGCCGCACCGACCTCGTGAGCACGGCGGGGCAGACGCAGCATCTGAACGATGCGGTCGCGGCGTCGACGCAGGCGCTCAAGCTCGCGAACCAGCTTTACAAGGGCGGCGCGACCGACTTCCTCGACGTGCTCACGGCGCAGCAGACCTATCTGACCGACGCCGATCTGCTCAACCAGGCCGAGCGCGAGCACGCGCTTGCGGCGGTGGCGCTCTACCGGTCGCTGGGCGGCGGCTGGAGCCAGAGCGGCGACGTGATCGCAAAGACCGCCGACACGCCGCACGGCTGAGAGCGTGAGGGAGCGCTTAAACCCGGGCCGCCGCGCGCCACTGCGCGGGCGTCATGCCCACCTGGCGCTTGAACACGCGCTGGAACGCGGCATCGGACTGATAGCCGACCGACTCGCCGATCTCGGCCACCGGCCGGTTGCCTTGCGCGAGCATGCGGCCCGCGAGTGTCATGCGGATTTCGGTGAGCACGTCGGCGGCCGAGCGGCCGATCGCTTCGTCGAAGTGACGGGCAAACGTCGCGCGCGACATGTGGCACAACTGAGCGAGCTCGGGCAGCGTCCAGGCGCGGCCCGGCGTTTCGAACATCGCGTCGATGGCCGGTTGCAGGCGCGGACGCTGCGCGAGCGCGAGCAGGCCGCGCGGCGGTGTTTCAGCGTCGCTCGCGTAGCGCAGCGTGAGTGCGAAGAGCGCGCCCGAAAGATGGTTCACGAGCGATTCGCTGCCAGGCCCTGCTTCGAGCGTTTCGTCGCGCATGAGGGCGATGAGGCGCATGAGGCGATCGGGCGCGGCGCCGCCGTCGCGCGCGCTGTGCACGATCAGTCGCTCGGGCAGGTTCTCGCGCAAAAGACGCTGCGGCACGGCGGGCAGCAGGAAGCGGCCGCACAGCAGATCGGCGGTGGCGCCGCCGCCGTGGTTCGTTTCGACGGCAAAGCCGTTCTGCACGCGCTTCCCGGTGGACGAGGGCGCCTCGCCACTGCCGTCGTGCAGCGTGTGCGCGCCGCCGGACGGAAAGAGCACGATGTCGCCCGTGTGCATCACGACGCTCGCGCCGTGCGCGCCCTCGACGACGGCCTCGCCCGAAAGCAGAACGTGATAGGCGATTTCGCGCGCGTCGGTGCCGGTGTGCTCGATGCGCCACGGGGCGCCGAAATGGCAGCGCACGTCGAGGCGGCCGGAGACGGGCATGAGCGCAAGCAGTCGGCTGAGCAGATCCATGATGGGGCGAGGCCTGGCGGGATTGGATGGCGCGAGACGAATGGGCATGAATTCGCGCCATTCTGGCATTAAAAACGCCGGGCTAGCACGACTAGACTACGTTCATGCCATCGACGATGGCTGTGCCCCACCCCTCAACGTCAAGGAGTCGATCATGTCCCGTCTTACCGCCATCGCGCCCGAAGCCGCCACCGGCGCCACCGCCGAAGTCTTCGCGAAGATCCGCAAGGCCGTCGGCAAGGTGCCGAACGCGTACGCCACCATCGGCACGCACAGCCCCGAAGCGCTCGGCGCGATACTCGGCGTCGAAGCCGCGATTGCGGCAGGCACGCTGTCGAAGACCGACGTCGAAACCGTGAAGCTCGCCGTGAGCGAAGTGGCCGGTTGTGACTACTGTCTCGCCGCGCACACGCTGGCGGGCAAGTTCGCGGGACTCGCGCCCGAGACGATGAAGCAGATCCGCGCGGGCTCGCCCACCGGCGATGCGAATCGCGACGCCCTCGTGCACTATGTGCGCGTGCTCGTGACGACGCGCGGCACGGTGCCGGAAAATGAGGTGCACGCGATTCGCGAAGCGGGCTACACGGAGCGCCAGATCATCGAGATCGCGCTGGCGGTGGCTTCGATCACGTTCACGAATCTCGTGAACCGCGTGAACGACACGACGCTGGATTTCCCGGCCGTGGCGTGAAACGATGACGAAGGTGCGCCGCGTGGCGCAGGACTGAAGAGGTGAAGGCGATGACGAAGCGAGCGACTCGCGAAGAATGCAACTGTTTTGCGCTGCGGCAGGCCGCACGCTTTGTCACGCAACTGTATGAGCGTCATCTCTCGCAGGCGGGCGTCACGGCTGCGCAGTTCACGATCCTCTCGCGGCTCGCGAACCATCCCGACATCGCGGCCGCCCAACTCGCCGACGATCTCGTCATGGACCGCACGACGCTCGTGCGTGCCCTCAAGCCGCTGCAGCGCGATGCGCTCGTCGTCGCGAATACGTCGGAGCAGGACACGCGCATGCTCGTCTATCGCCTCTCGGCGGGCGGCCAGCGGCGCTACGAGCGCGCGCGCGAGTTGTGGCAGGACGCGCAGGCCGAGTTCGAGCAGCATCTGAAGCGCGATCGCGCGAAGGCGCTGCGCGCCGAACTCTTTGCGCTGACGAGGCCTGCCGCGTGAAGCTTCCCTGAAGCGAAGCGAAGCGCGGCGCAGGCGCGCCAATCGTCATCCGGTAACGATCCGATAACCCTCCGATCTGGCGCGAAAATGGCATCATGAGGTTTCCGGTTCGATCCGCTCCCACGCCGGGCTGAGTCTGACGCATTGCCGCCGGGTTCTCATGAAACGACATCGACTGCCGCCGCACATCCTGCGCGATCACGACCACACCGTCTGGCGCGATCTCGCGCTCACCACGCTGCCGGTTGCCGTCTTTTGCGCGGCCGTCGTCGCGCTCGTGGTGTGGCTCGTCGATCCGGCGCCGCCGCGCACGATCACGATCAGCGCCGGTCCGCAGGACAGCTCGTTCATGCAGATGGCCGACGCGTATCGCACGATCCTCGCGCGCAACGGCGTGAGGCTCAACGTGCTCGAATCCGATGGCTCGGTGCAGAACCTCGAACGGCTGCTCAACCCGAAGTGGCACGTCGACGTCGCGCTCGTGCAGGGCGGCGTCGCGTCGGACAAGGACGTCAGTTCGCTGATGTCGCTCGGCAGCGTCGCCTATCTGCCGATGGTCGTGTTCTATCGCGGCTCGGGCCTCACGCGGCTCTCGCAGCTCGAAGGCAAGCGCATCGCCATCGGCCGCGAAGGCAGCGGCACGCGGCTGCTCGCGCTGAAGCTGCTCGACGCGAACGGCATCGATCCCGGCGGCGAGACCACGCTGCTGCCGCTCGACGGCCTGCAGGCCGCGACGCAGCTCGTCTCCGGCAACGTCGACGCCGCCCTGCTGAGCGGCGACTCCGCCACGCGCACGCTGATGCTGCGGCTGCTCACGATTCCCGGCATCTCCGTGATGAGTCTCGACGAATCGGGCGCGTATACGCGGCTCTTTCCGTACCTTGAGAGCATCGACCTGCCGCCGGGCGTGCTCGATCTGCGCCATCGCATTCCGCCCGACGTCGTGCACCTGATCGGGCCGACCGTCGAGATCGTCGCGCGCAACACGCTGCATCCGGCGATTTCCGATCTGCTGATCGAAGCCGCAAGCGAGGTGAACGGATCGCCGGGCCTGCTGCAACGCGCGGGCGAGTTTCCGAATACGTCGGCGCACGATTTCCGCATCAGCGAAGATGCGATGCGCTACTACCGCTCGGGCAAAAGCTTCCTCTACCGGACGCTGCCGTTCTGGCTCGCGAGCGTCACCGACCGGCTCCTCGTGCTGCTCCTGCCGCTCGCCGTGCTCGTGATCCCGGCGCTGCGCGCGATTCCCGCGCTGTATAGCTGGCGCGTGCGCTCGCGCATCTATCGCTACTACGGCGCGCTCATCGCCATCGAGCGCGATGCGCTCAAGCACACGAGCGAGGACGAGCGGCGCCAGCTGATCGACGAACTCAACGAAATCGAACGCTCGCTGAACACGCTGCGCATGCCGCTCGCCTATGCCGACGCGTTCTACGTGCTGCGCGAGCACATCGGCTTCGTCCGCATGCATCTGGTCGCCAACGAGCCGGTCGCGCATTGAGCCATGCGACCGGCCTCGCCTGGCTCCGGGCGGGAACGCGGCTTGCGGTCAAGCTCTCGTTTTTTCCTTCCTTCGTGTGGAGATAACGATGCAACGACGAAACTTCATCCTCACGGCCGCCGTTACGCTTGCCACGGGCGGTGCCGCGCTTGGGGGCTGCACCACCACGCCGGGTTCGAATCCAACCGCAGCGGACAACGCCTCGAAGCGCCAGTCGATTGACGCGAGCGTCGACGCCACTTTGAACAAGCTCCACTCCACCGTGCCGGGCTCGCGCGAACTGCTCGCGAAGGCGCGCGGCGTGCTCGTGTTCCCGTCGGTGCTGCAGGCCGGGTTCATCGTCGGCGGGCAGTACGGCGAAGGCGCGCTGCGCGTGGGCGGGACGACGGTGGGCTACTACTCCACCGTGTCGGGGTCGTTCGGCTTCCAGGCGGGCGCGCAGTCGAAGGCGGTCATCTTCTGCTTCATGACTGAGGATTCGCTCGCCCGCTTCCGCGCGTCCGAGGGCTGGTCGGCCGGGGCCGACGCGTCGGTGGCGCTCGTCAAGGTCGGCGCGAACGGCGCGATCGACACGACCACCGCGACCGCGCCGGTCCAGGTCTTCATCCTGACGAATGCGGGCCTGATGGGCGACGTCTCGCTCGCGGGCACGAAGGTCACGCGCCTGCACATCTAGCGCGCGCAAGAAAAAAGGCAAGGCGCGAACGCCTTGCCTTTTTTCGCCGGAAAGCGCGCGCGGCGCTTCAGCAGCCGGTGTTCTTCAGACGCTCGACTTCGAGTCCGAAGAGCGGGCGCAGTTTCGTGCCCAGCACATTCCCCGCGAACGCGCAGACGAGCCACAGCCAGCCGTGCAGACTGCCCGACACGATGCCGCTGAAATACGCGCCGATGTTGCAGCCATACGCGAGACGCGCGCCGTAGCCGAGCAGCAGACCGCCGATCACGGCTGCCACGAGCGGGCGCCGCGGAATGCGCCACACGGGCGCGTAGCGGCCCGCGAGCGAGGCCGCGGCCATGGCGCCGAGGATGATGCCGATGTTCATCACGGTCGTTACGTCGTGGCTGGCGGGCGCGGCGAGCGCCGTCGCGTTCGGGCCGGCGCTCCAGTACTTCCAGTTCGCGACATCGACGCCGAGCGCGGCGAAGCCTTTCGCACCCCACAGCGCGAACGCCGAAGTCACGCCCCACGGACGGCCCGAGAGCGCGAGCGTCGCGAAGTTGAGCAGCGCGAGCGCGACGGCGCCGGCCACGAGCGGCCACGGACCGTGCAGCCACGGCGAGGCGTGCGGCGCGCGCGCCGGTTCGTCGACGAGGCCGCCGTGACGGCGCTTTTCGATCGCGACGGTGAGCGCGGCGATGGCCGCGAACACGACGAGATTGAGCGCGATGGCCGGCCCGGCGCCCAACGCCCGCACGAACGAGAACGGCTTGAGCTGCGGCATCGAGGTCCAGAACGGCATGTGCGCGGTGGCGATCACGGAACCGGCGATGAACGCGAGCAGCGTGACGATCATGCGCGTGCTGCCGCCGCCGACCGTATAAAGCGTGCCCGAGGCACAGCCGCCGCCGAGTTGCATCCCCACGCCGAACATGAACGCGCCGACGATCACCGATGTGCCCGCGGGCGAGACGAGTCCCGTGACCGGGTGGCCGAAGAGCGATCCGGCGGCGAGCGCCGGGAAGAACAGCAGCACGCCGATGGCGAGCATGAGCATCTGCGCGCGCAGGCCGGCGCCGCGGCCGTCGGCGATGAACACGCGCCATGCGGACGTGAAGCCGAACGCGGCGTGATAGAGCGTCATGCCGAGCAGCGCGCCGACGACGTAGAGCGCGGCCTGACGCGCGTTGACGGTCTGCGCGAGATACACGGCGCCGAGCGCGACGAGTACGAGCGCGATGCCGAGCGGCTTGGGATTGATGGAGTCGAGGCGGCGCGGTGCGCGCGCGAGCGGCGTGGTGAGATCGGACATGGCGAGACGGGACAGCGGCGGGATGCGGGCGAAACGAGGACTCGTTGCGCCGGAAACAGCTGTGCACAAAATTAAAGCACCGACGATAGCATGAAACGCGCGATGCCTTTGGAGGGTGCGTTGGGTGCGTAATCGTGTGTGTTGCCCGCGCGGGGGCATCGGCCGCAAACGCTGGCTGGGCGGCGGAGAGCGCCTGTGCGGGCTGGCGGCTTTGCCTGCTGCATTGTCCGCGAAGGCGTTATGGGTACTCTCTGTGCGACTGCGTGCGGCGGTGCTTTTTTTGCCGCGTCGTTGGATGGCGCAGCTTCGATTGTTTGTGAACGTTCACGATTTGCCGCGCGGGGGCGTTCGTGATGTTCATGATGCCCGGGACGGGATGCGTCGCGATGCGAATGCCGCTTGATTCGGAGAACTACGCATCTGCGATCCGCCGCGAAGATGCGTTGCCCCAAAAACGAAAATGACGCGTTCCCGTGAAGGAATGCGTCATTGCCGAGGGTGTTGCTTTATTCGTTGGTAGGCTCGATTGGACTCGAACCAACGACCCCCACCATGTCAAGGTGGTGCTCTAACCAGCTGAGCTACGAGCCTGTCGAGGCGCGAATTATAGAGACACTCGCTTGCGCTTGCAAGCGCTTTTCAACCACGCCGTTCAACCCGCTTCGCGAGCGAGGTCGCGAAGGTTGCGCGTGCGGTCGGCGAGCACCTTGCGTGCGATGCGCGCGCGCTTGTCGATCAACGTTTTGGCGCTGCGCATGTCGCGCCCCTGGTTCACCGTGATCGCGCCGACCACGGCGCCTTCGCCGTCGAGGCCGAAGAGCACGCATGGCGGCGCGTCGAGCGCACCGCGCGCGAGCCATTCGGGCGCGGTCATGTCGCCCGCGAACTGGATGTTCAGGCCGCACTGGTCGGTCCAGAACCAGGGCGGGCCGGCGGATTCTTGCGCGACGCCGAGCATCGCCCGCGCCGCCGTCACCGCCTGGCGATTCGCGTTCTCCCAGGTTTCCTCGCGCACCGGACGGCGGTGGCCGTTCGCGTCGCGGCGGCAGGCTGCGTCGCCGGCCGCGTAGATGTCCGGATGCGATGTGCGGCACCGCGCGTCGACCACGATGCCGTTGTCGATGTCGAGCCCGGCCCTGCGCGCGAGCGCCGTATCGGGCTCGACGCCGATGCCGTAGATCACCGCGTCGCCCGCGATGCGCGCGCCGTCCGCGAGCGTCAGCACGATGTCGCCGCCTTCGCGTGCGGCCGAAACGAGCGCCACGCCCAGATGCAGCCGGACGCCGCGCGCGCGATGAACCTCGCAGAGATGCTGGCTCAGCACGGGCGGCGAGCAGCGCATCATCGCGCGCGGCGCCTGTTCGATCACCGTCGCGTGCGCGCCGAGATCGACGGCGCTCGACGCGAGTTCGAGGCCGATCACGCCCGCGCCGACCAGCAGCACGCGGCGTCCCGGCTTGAGCACCGCTTGCAGGCGCCGTGCGTCGTCGAGCGTGCGCAGCGTGTGGACGCCGTCGCCGAGCGCGTCGAGCAGCGGCAGGCGGCGCGCGCGCGCGCCGGTGGCGAGCAGCAGTTTGTCGAACGCGATTGCCGTGCCGTCCTGCAACGCGAGCGTGCGCGCGTTCGCATCGAGTCCGGTGACCGTTGTGCCGAGGCGTAGTTCGATCGACTGCTGCGCATAGAAGCCGTCGGCGTGGATCGCACAGCGCGCGGTGTCCGGCTGAAGCAGGACATCTTTCGAGAGCGGCGGGCGCTCGTAGGGCGCGTGCGGTTCGTCGCCGATCAGCACGACGCGGCCCGCAAAGCCCTGGCGGCGCAGTTCCGCGGCCGCGGTCGCGCCGGCCTGGCCCGCGCCGACGATCACGATGGTCGAAGCATTCATCGAGCGCGCTCCATCACAGATGCAGGCCGCCCGCCGCGTGACGGATGCCGCGGATGCCGAGACCAGCATCGGCATTGATCATCACGCCGCTCAGTACGCGATTGTTCGCGCGCGAAGCAAGCATCACGTACGGGCCGGTGAAATCGGCGGGCTGCGGGAAGAACTGCAGCGGCAGGATGCCCGCGATAGCCTCGGGTGAGCGCGAGTCCATGATCCGCAGGTCTTGCTGACCGAGCGAAACGGGGCCGCGCAGGTCGCTCGCCATGCCGCACGGGCCGACGCCGTTCACGCGGACCTTGGGCGCGAGTTCATAGGCGAGCTGGCGGATGATGCCCACGGCCGCGTGCTTGCTAGCCGTATAGAGCGGGCCGCCGCCGCCCGGGTAGAACGACGAGTTCGACAGCGTGAAGATCATGCTGCCTGCGGAGGCGATCAGCGCGCGCGCGGCCGCTTTGGCGCCGAGCAGATAGCCCTTCACGTTGATCGAGAAGAGTTCGCTGAAGCCGCTGTCGAGCTGCTCGGGCGAGAGATCGACGAGGCTCGACGCATGGTCCCAGATCGCCGCGTTGCCGATGAACGTGTCGAGCTTGCCGAACGCCTCGACGGCGGCGTTCACGGCGCGTTCGTTGTCGGCGTACGAGGTGACGTCGCCTTGCACCGCGACGACTTCGCCCGCGCCGAAGCGCTCGCGCAGCGCCGCCACCTTTTCCGCCGAGCGTTCGAGCACGGCCACGCGCGCGCCTTCCGCGAGAAAACGCTCGACGAGCGCGAGGCCGAGGCCCGAGCCGCCGCCCGTGATCAGCGCGGTTTCGTTGTCGAGCCAGCCCATTACACGCTCTCCGGCACGTCGACGTATACGGCGCCGTCCACCCGCACGATGGGGAACGTCGCGAGCGGCTCGGTCGCGGGCTGGCACAGCGCCGTGCCTGTCTTCAGACAGAAGCGCGCGGCGTGCAGCGGGCATTCGACGGTCGCGTCGTCCTCGACATAACCTTCGGACATCGAAGCATTGCCGTGAGAACAGCGGTCGTTCAGCGCATAGAGTTCGCCGTTCACCCTGAACACCGCGATTGCGGCGGACGGTCCGTCCACCTTGATCGCTTCGCCATCGGACAACGCATCGTCCTGGCAGACAAAGATTCGAGCCATGATCAGAAAAGCACACTCAGGTTATGGGAGGACAGCACCGCCTGATCGAGCGTGATCTGGCGGTGGCACAGTTGCCAGCCGGCGGCGGTGTCCGCGCGGCGCACGCGGTCGAGACGGCTGCCGACGTAGAACGTTTCGTCGCGCTCCTTCTGCGAGCGGTAGAGGATGTAGTTCACGCGCACCTCGAATTCGCCGGGCGTGCCGGTGGCCCGCACGCGCAGGTTCGAGACGCAGTGGCGCGTGCGCGAGGGCGGCTCTTCGGCCCACGCCATGCCGGTTTCGAGCCGCGCCACGCGGCGTTCGAGCTGAAAGCGCGTGTCGTTGAAAATCCACGTGGTGGGCGGCTGCACGCCGCGACGACGATCGCGTGTCTGTGCGTTGACGGTGGTCCGCATCGTGTAGCGGATGTCCTCTGCGAGGAGGTCGATCCAGTCGCGAAAGCGCCATTCGTCGAGCAGCGCGGCTTCGTGAAAGAGGAACTGCTCGATCTCGTGATGCAGTTCCAGTGCAACGCACGTGTCGCCGCGTTCGACAACTTCGCTCATTTGAGCACCTCCGCTTCGTAGCGCTGCGTGCGCTCGTTCACTTCGTCCCATGTTCCGGAAAGCAGAAGGTCTGCCCAGTAGCGATACAGGCCGCGTGCGGCGGTCTCCGAGAAGATGTAGTTCGTCACGCCCGGAATGCCGTCGTCGCGCACGCGTTCCTGGCCGAGGCCCTGCTCCATGCACAGCGGCGTATTTCGCGCGCGATGGCCGCGCAGCACCTTCTGCACTTCGGCCCAGTTCTCCGAATCGTCCTGTTCGAGAAAGCCCGCCGGGCCGAACGCGCGCGTCGCGCTGCGCTCGAAGGCGGCTTTTACATCGTCGGGCGCGGCTTTATCGGCGATACAGAACGCCCACACCTCGACCTGGTTTGGTCCGCGCGGATGCCACACGCGCAGCGTCGCCGTGCCGTTGAGCCACGAAAGCGTCGGGAACAGATTGTTGTGGCCCGCGAGCCGCAGCGCGCGCACCTTGCCGAGACGCGCTTCGGCTTCGGCGCAGGTGTCACGGAAGTACTGCGAAACTTCGCCGTCCACCCAGACGTTCGCGTCGGGCTGCTCCGTGAAGAAGAAGCCGCTGCCGTGGCCGCGCTGACCGTATTGCAGCGCATCCTTCGCGGTCTCCCACACGGGGCGCGCCGTCTGGCCCGCGCCGAGCGCCTTTTCCGCATCGCCTTCTTTCACGCCGAGCACCTGCACCGCCGATGCATGCGAGAACAGCGCGTGATACTGGTCGCTCGCGAACTGCTCGGCCGGGAATTTCCAGTTGCAGTCGATGACCCACTTGTGCACGCCGCCGATGATCTCCGTGCCGCCCTCGCGGCGATCCAGCACGCCGTCCAGATACCATGCGATGTCGCCCATATACGTTTCGAGGTCGGGCGCGCTCGCGTCCCAGTTGCCGAAAACGAGGCCCTTGTAGACGGCGACGCGCGTGACTTCCTGCAAGCCCCACTTCTCTTTGCACAGGCCCTGCGGATAGGCGCGCGGTTCGAGCGGCACGTCGATCAGCGCGCCGTCCACGCCATACGACCAGCCGTGATACGGACACGTGAAGGCGCGCGCATTGCCGGAGTCGGCGGAGCTCACGCGCATCGAGCGATGGCGGCACTGATTGAGAAACGCCTTGATGGAGCCATCTTTCTGGCGCACCACGACGATGGGGTCTTCGCCCATGTACGTGTTGAAAAAGTCGCCGGCTTTCGGTATTTGACTGACGTGCGCGAGAAAGAGCCAGGTGCGGCCGAAGACGCGTTCAAGCTCGAGTTCGTAAATGGCGGGATCGGTGTAGATCGACGGCGTGACGCGGCCGTTGCGCGCGTCGACCAATGCATCGATGTCGATGGGTGTGGACATGCGTGTCTCCTGTCGATGGGACCACGCCTGGTCCCATCTCATGTAAAACTGCCGTGGCAGCGTTCCTCTGCGGGGAATGCAAACGGATCATCGTTGCCAGCAGGCCCAAAGTGAAATATTTTGTTTGTTGGCAGTTAGACCTTTGAACGATAACTACACATGGAACTGAGACATCTGCGCTATTTCATTGCCGTCGCCGACGAACTGAGCTTCACGCGCGCCGCGCTTCGACTGCACACGGCGCAGCCGTCGCTCAGCCAGCAGATACGCAACCTGGAGGACGAGGTCGGCACGCCGCTCTTCGAGCGCACGCGCCGCAAAGTGGAGCTGACCGAGGCGGGCAAGGTGTTTCTGGCCGAGGCGCGCCTCGTGGTGGCGCAGGCCGATCGCGCATTGGCGCGGGCGCGCCAGGTGGGGCAGCAGGGCCGCGCGACCGTGACGATCGGCTTCGTGCCCGCCGCGGAAATCCGCATTTTCCCGGTGATCGTGCCGCGTCTGCGGCTGCGTTTTCCCGATGTGAACATCGAACTGCGCAGCCTGCCCACGGCAGAGCAGGAGCCGGCGCTTCTGCGCGGCGACATCGACGTCGCGTTCATGCGCCGTCCCGTGCATTCGTCTGAACTGAAGAGCGAGATCGTGCTGACCGAACGGCTCGTGGTCGTGCTGCCCGCCGCGCATCCGCTCGCGCGGTTCGAGCGCATTCCACCCGCGAAGCTCGACGGCGAGCCGTTCATCAGCACGCATCCGTCGTTCTCGGGTGAGGTGCACAGCGTCGTCGAAGCGTGGTTCGAGGCGCACGCGCTGCATCGCAAGGTCGCGCAGGTCGCGACCAACATCCTTCTGAACCTGAACCTCGTGGGCATGGGGCTCGGCTATGCGCTGCTGCCTGCGTATGTCGCTTCGCTCACGAGCAGCGCGATCTGCACGCGCGAACTCGAAGGGGATCCGCCCGCGATCGACCTGCTGATGGTCTCGCGCAACGAGCCGCACACGGCCGGGCTTCAGGGGTTTCTCGACCTCGTGCGCGAAAACGCTGCGGCGTCTTGAGGCAAGGCGTCGTCGCGCTCAGCGCTTTTCTTCCGACGCCTCAAGCGCCGTCACCATCTCCGCCGCCGCGTGCCGCAATTCCGGCAGGAAGCGGCGCGTCGCCTCCGCGCGGTTGATGGCCTGCTCCAGATAGACCACGTTCAGGCTCGCGAGCACGCGGCCGTGCGCCGCGATCGCCACGGCCAGCGCGCCGATCTTGCGCTGATCGGCCCAGTCGCCGTGATTCGAGCCGAAGCCGTCCGCGCGCGTCTGCCGGATCAGGTTGCGGATGAACGCATCGTCGAGCGCGAGTTTCTGCTGCTGTTCGCCGCCCGCGCCCGAGCGCAGCACGTCGAGAATGTCCTCGCGCTCGGGCTCCGGACACGTCGAGAAGTACACGCGGCCCGCGGCGGTCAGCAGCATCGGCAGACGGCGGCCCACCATCGCGCGATGAAACGAGAGCGGACTGAAACGGTGCGTCGTCTCGCGCACGATCATCGCGTCGCCGTCGGGCGTCGTGAGGTCCGATGGCCACACGACGCGCTGAAGCAGCTTCGCCATGATCGGCGGCGCGATCGTCGCGATGTGCTCGTCATCGGTGAAGCCCTCGCTCAGCGCGCGCACGTTCAGCGTGAGGCGGAAGCTGTCGTCGGAATCGCTGCGCCGCACGAACCCTTCTTCCACTAGCGTCTCCAGCAAACGCCGCACCGTCGTGCGATGCAAACCTGTGATCTCGCTCAACTGCTGGCTTGTCGCCCGGCCATTTTCCATCGCGTTGAGCGCCTGCAGCACCTGCAGTCCGCGTGCGAGGCCCCGGACGTTCGCATACGTTGCCATCACAAAATATCCTTGAAAATCAATGGCGTGCATTCTATGCACGTTTTACTGAAATTGTTGAGCGCGTATCGGGCAGAACCTAGACTCGCTTTTACTCACCGGTCTGCGGCACTACGCCACACCCGGTTGTCAACCCTCCGGGATTTTTCAGTATCCGCAGCGGCCGCCGAGCCGCGCGAGGCAGGAGACACATGCATACCCCCACCGATCAGACGGCGGACGCCGTCCGCCCCCGCGTCGAGACGACCGACGTCGCCATCATCGGCGCGGGCCCCGTCGGCCTCATGATCGCCAACATTCTCGGCCGCGAGGGCGTGCATGTCACGGTGATCGAAAAGCTCGACCAGATCATCGACTATCCGCGCGCCATTGGTCTGGATGACGAAGCACTGCGCGTATTCCAGTCGGTCGATCTCGCGCGGGAACTGCTGCCGCACACCACGCCCGATCACTGGATGCGTTTCGTCACGAAGGACGGTCACTGCTTCGCGTCGATCGAGCCACGCACCGACGAATTCGGCTGGTCGCGCCGCAACGCGTTCATCCAGCCGCTCGCGGATCGCGTGCTCTACGACGGCCTCAAGCGCTTCGACGGCGCGCAGGTTCTGCTGGGTCACTCGATCGATTCGTTCACGCAGGACGCGACCGGCGTGAGTATTGCCGTGAGCCACGCCGATGGCGAGCGCCGCACGATTCGCGCAGCGTACATGGTCGGCGCGGACGGCGGCAACAGCTTCGTGCGCCGCGCGCTGAACGTGCCGTTCGAAGGCCGCACGAAGCCGAATCAGTGGATCGTCGTGGACGTGCGCAACGACCCCGTCGCGTCGCCGCACATCTACATGCACTGCGATCACGAGCGGCCTTATGTGTCGGCGGCGCTGCCGCACGGCATCCGCCGCTTCGAATTCATGGTGATGCCGGGCGAGACGGAAGAAGAACTGTCGAAGCCGGAAAACATGGCCGCGCTGATCCGCAAGGTCGTCGCCGATCCGGAGCGCGTCGATTACATCCGCAAGCGCGTTTATACGCACAACGCGCGGCTCGCGTCGACATTCCGCGTGGATCGCGTGCTGCTCGCCGGCGACGCCGCGCACATCATGCCCGTGTGGCAGGGTCAGGGCTACAACAGCGGCATTCGCGACGCGAGCAACCTCGGCTGGAAACTCGCGATGGTCGCGAAGGGGCTGGCCGATGGCCGCCTGCTCGACACCTATACGGTCGAGCGCCGCGCGCACGCGCGCTCGATGATTCACCTCTCCGAAGTCGCGGGCGACATCTTCGCGCCGACCACGCGCTTCGGCGCGCGTTTTCGCGACGTGTTCGTGAAGTCGCTGAACCGCTTCCCGTCGGTGAAGCGCTACTTCGTCGAAATGCGTTTCAAGCCGATGCCGCGCTACGAAGCGGGCGTCGTGCTGCTGCCGCGGCTGGAAGACACGGGCGGCTGGCTCGTGCGCGTGCTCGAACGCTCGGGCAATTCGGCGCCGGGGAGACTACTCGGCCTGATGAGCGAGAAGCGCGATTCGCTGATCGGCCGCCTCGCGTATGGTCCCGATCCGCTCGCTGCTTCGCCCGTGGGCCGTATGTTCGTCCAGCCGCGCGTGCGTCTCGCCGATGGCCGCGTCGTGCTGCTCGACGATGCGATCGGCAACGGCTTTGTCGTGCTTGCCTGGGGCGCGGACCCGACGTTCGGTCTCACGCATGAAGCGCGCGCGTTGTGGGCGCGGTTGGGCGCGCGCTTCGTGGTCGCGAAGCCGGACGTGCAGCTCGATTACGCCGACGACGTGCCCGAGGGCGTGCTCGCCATCGGCGACGTCACGGGGCGCCTCAAGGACTGGTTCTCGCGCATTCCCGAATCGGTGGTGCTGCTGCGTCCGGACCGCTTCGTCGCGGGCGTGTGCACGCCGCAGCAGGTCTCCGGCGCGATCGTCGAACTCGCGGGCAAGCTCGGCGCGAGCGCCGTCGCGCAGTACGACGCCGCTGCCGTTGCGCCGTCGTCGTTGCCGCCCGCGCGCGATCAAGTCGCAATCGTGCAAGCCGCAGGAGCATAAGTATGCCGATTCACCTTGAATGTCTTTCGCACACGCCGCTGCACGGCTATTTCGATCCGGCACCCGATGTCGTGGCGGAAGTCGAGCGCGCGGGGCGCGCGGCGCGCGAACGCATCGAAGCGTTCCGCCCCGACCTGATCGTGGCCTTCGCGCCCGACCATTACAACGGCTTCTTTTACGACGTGATGCCGCCGTTCTGCATCGGCGCGCGCGCTGAAGCGATCGGCGACTTCAGGAGCCTGGCCGGCACGCTGCCGGTGCCGGAAGAACTCGCGCATGCGCTCGCGCAAAGCGTGCTCGCCGCCGATATCGACGTTGCGCTCTCGTATCGCATGCAGGTCGATCACGGCTGCGCGCAGGCGCTCGAAGTACTCACGGGCGGACTCGACCGCTATCCCGTGATTCCGGTGTTCATCAATTCGGTGGCGCCGCCGATGGCGACGCTGCGCCGCGCGCGTCTGCTCGGCGACGCCATCGGCCGCTTCTTCTCGCGCACGGACATGCGCGTGCTGGTGGTCGGCTCGGGCGGCATCTCGCACGAACCGCCGGTGCCGGAACTGATCGGCGCGACGGCGGAAGTCGCGGAGCGGCTCATCGCCGGGCGCAACCCGACACCCGACTCGCGCGCCGCGCGCCAGGCCCGCACGGTGGCCGCCGCGCAGTCGTTCGCGGCCGGCGACAGCCCGCTGCATGCGCTCAATCCCGAGTGGGACAGCGCGTTCCTCGCGACGCTCGCGTCGGGCGAACTGAGCGCCGTGGACGGCATGACCAACGACGCGATCACGCGCGACGGCGGCAAGTCGGCGCACGAGATCCGCACGTGGGTCGCGGCGTTCGGCGCGCTCGCCGCGTTCGGGCCGTACCGCGCGTCGCTCGATTACTACCGCGCGATTCCCGAGTGGATCGCGGGCTTTGCCACCATGCACGCCACGCCGGCTGCGTGAACGAACGCATCAAGGAGAACCTGATGTCCAATCCGAACCTCGTCACGACGCTGGCCGCGCGCCTGCGCACGGCCGAAGCGTCGCGCCAGGCGATAGCGCCGGTGCGCGGCGAAATCGCGCCCGACGACATGGCGACGGCCTACGCCGTGCAGCAGGCCAACGTCGATCGGCGCAT
>Ga0265338_10001044_pt1 | contig 46320 bp, 33 predicted proteins | sample 42126metaG_FD_193579 | JGI IMG/M metagenome (GOLD analysis project Ga0265338, IMG submission 193579) | Rhizosphere microbial communities from Carex aquatilis grown in University of Washington, Seatle, WA, United States - 4-21-26 metaG | ecosystem: Host-associated > Plants > Roots > Rhizosphere... | reverse complement strand
GGATGGTCAGGATGGTCAGGATGGTCAGGGTGTCTGGAAAATGTTCCGAGATAAGATTATCCGGATCAAGAAGATTTGCAAACGCAGGTACCATGATGACCGTGGGAACGACGGCGCGGACGGGCATCGCGGACGGCCAGGCACCTGGTCCGGCCCCGCTTGACGCGTCGGCCTGCCTGGCCGCGGGCGACCCGTCCGGCGGCCCGTGCGATGCCGACGCCGACGCGCGGAGCGACCTCACGTGGCTGCTGCACCGCTGCGCCCAGCGGATGCGCGGTGCCCTGGACGAGGCGGCCAGGGCGCACGGCCTGAGCGGCGCGCGGGACTGGATCGTGCTGTCCGCCATCGCCGCGGGGCCGCGCCAGACGCAGCTCGCCCTTGCCCACTCGCTCGGGCTCGACAAGACCACGATGACCTCGCTGCTCGACCGGCTCGAGGCGACGGGCCTGGTCACCCGCGACCAGGACCGCCGTGACCGGCGCGCCAGGATCCCCGGGCTGACCGAGGCGGGCGCCCGCGTGCAGCAGGAGCTGATCGGGGCCAGGGACCGGGCGGAGGCGGCCGTGCTCGGCCAGCTCAGCGCGGACGAGCAGCGAGTGCTGCGCGCGATGCTCAGCCGGCTGGCCGAGGGGCCAGCGAGCGACCCGAGGGCGGCCGGCTCCTGCATGTGACCGGCAGCCGGGCTCGTCTGGATGAGCGCGCCGGGGTCGCGGGCGATGCGGCGGGCATGGCCGGGCGCGGCGCGGGTAGCTATCCCGGCGGCGTGCCTTCAGTCGCGCGCCAGCGCGCCGCCAGGTACGGTCTTTCCAGAGGAACTTGACAGATCTGCCAGCTGGAGCCAGGGTGACGGACGCCGCCCGCGCCGCGCCGGCGGGACTCACCCCGCTTGATCAGGCATTCGACGCGGACTCGCTGTACGCGCTGCGCGCGGCCGTCGCCGCGCACGCCGCGGCGGCCGGGCTCGGGGGCCGCGGCGTGGCCCGCCGAGCACGGGCACGGCCTGTGGCTGGCCCGTCAGGTCGCCGGCCACGTCGGCATCGGCCACGGCCCGTCAGGGACCACCGCGACGGCCCGCTTCCCGCTCGCTCCCCGGTAGCACTGGCCGGAACCGTCAGTCCGGGTGGCAGTGACCCGAGTGGCCGGATGGCGCGGGCACGTCGAGCGTGGGGTTGCGGTCGAAGAAGCCGGTCGGCCTGAGCATGAAGCCGGTCCTCGCCACCGGCATCACCGGCCAGTCCTCCAGCCGCACCACGTGCGTCGGCCCGAACGTGTGCCACAGCACGATGTCCTGCCCGTCGATGTCACGGTCCGCCGCGGCGTACGCGGGCAGCCCGCCGCCCCCCGGGCTCTGGTTAACGAAGTCGCCCGCCGGGTACCGCTCGGCCGGGTCGTACCTGGTCACCCACAGCGCCCGCGTCGCGAAGCCCGCCCGCGCGGCGAGCGGTGAGTCCGGGCTGGCGAGCAGCGAGGGCGCCGGCTCCGGGCACAGCGTGTACGCGGTCGGCTGGCCGAACCGGTTCGACCGCGAGGCGCTCACCACGCGCCACGTGCGCCCCCTGGCGGCGTCGCCGGAGCGGGCCGCCCCGGCCGAGGAGGTAAGCCGGGTCACCTGCCGCGCGATCGCGTTGCCGTACGGGTTATCCGGCCCGATCGGCCGCCCGGCGACGTCGACCTCCTCCACCGCGTTCGCCTGCCCGTCCACCGACACGTCGAGCCGCGCGCAGAACAGGTGCTGGTGCACCGGGGCGCCGAGGCCGGGCGCCACCTCGGTGGAGTACGGGTGGTCGCCGCCGGGATGAGCCGCGGTGAACACCACCCCGGTCATCTTGACCTCGCACTCGATGGTGCCGTCCAGGTAGAAGTACCAGTAGAAGCCGTAGTCGTAGTTGCCGACCGTGGTGAAGAACGACACGACGAGCCGCCGCTGCCGCCGCGACTGCGCCGAGCCGTTGAAGATGTCGGTGTGCTTCCACAGGATGCCGACGTCTTCCTCGTGGATGCAGATCGCGTTGCGCACCGTCTGGGGCTCGCCGCTCTCCCCGGTGACCACGGCGTCCAGGTAGCTGATCTCGCCGAGGCAGTCGCAGCCGAGCTCGAGGGAGTTGACCCACTTGCCGACCAGGTACTCGCCGGTGTCGAAGTACGCCTGCCAGTAGCGGAACCGCGGGTCGCCGTACGGCACCACCATCTCCGGTACCGACGCCCGGTAGAGCACTGGCCGCTCGTTCAGCGAGACCTGGTGCAGGGTGAGGCCCTCGCGCAGGTCGAAGCCGACCCGCAGCGACCAGCCCTGCCATTGCAGCAGGTGGCCGGACAGGGTGAAGCTCGGCCCCTCCGGCTGGGTGATCTCGATCGGCCGCAGCCCGGTCCGCTCCGGACCGCGGACCGCCGGGTCGTCGTAGTCGCCGGACTCGGCGGGTACCGGCAGCTGGAACTCGTCGTAGACCCCGAGCACCTTCTTCTCGGTCAGGTCCACGTGCGCGGTGACCCCGTCGATCGGGTGCGCCCACGCCAGGTCGTGCTCGCCCGCCTGCAGGAAGCCGAGCACGCGGACCATCCGCCGCTCGTCGTGCGCGGCGGGCGCCCGGTAGGCGCCCGCCGTGATCGGCGCGACGCGGATCTTGCTCATGTCGGTGAGCCCGCGCCTGGCCATGGCCGCCTGCCAGTCGGGGTCGGCCGCCACGACCTCCTCGACGAGGTGGTACTCGGAGTCGACGATCGGCAGCTGTCCCTCCGCCGCGGTGTCGACCACCCGGGCGCTGACCACGCTGCGCCCGGTGAGCGACACCACGACGTCGGCGGACTCGCCGGTCTTCATGTTGAGCAGGAACGCGCGCAGCCGCCGGTCGGCCGTCCCGCCCCCCAGCACGTCGGCCTTCGGCGGCTCCTCGAGCCCGTAGTAGGCGAACCGGACCGGGTCCGCGAGCAGCCCGGCGGCCGCCATGATCTCCCGCCCGGCGAGGTACTCGCCGGCGGTGGCCGGGTCGAGCGGGTGCGGGTCCGCGGTCATCGGCTGTCTCCCCTTGCTGAGGTGCTGAACTGAGGTACGGAACGGGTGCGTGCGCTGCCCGGCGGCCGCCAGGGCTAATCGTCGGCGATAATCGAGCCCACCCGGTCACCGAGCCCCGGGTCACGGCGGCTCGCGAAGACGGAGTAGACGACCGACACCACGATCACGCCGAGCGCGGCGTAGGGGAACCAGTCGTACGGGGACGGCTGCCCGGGCTTGACCAGGTAGTACACCGGCACCGCGATGGCGATCATGCCGAGCACCGGCAGCACCGCGTGCTTGACGATGTTGAACTCCTGCGGCCGGAACTTCCGGTAGTAGAACGGCAGCGCCAGGTTGGACAGGAAGTACACCACGAGCACCAGGATGGTGCCCATCGTGGACGACTCGACGAAGAAGTTCAGCGCGCTCATCGATCCGCTGTCGCCCCCGATGAGGTGCAGCAGCGCCCAGACGAGGATGATCACCGCCGCGATCGCGACGAACGTGAACATCGCGTTGACCGGCGTGCGCCGGGTCGGGTGGACCTTGCCGAGCCAGGCCGGCAGCAGCCCCTCCCGGCCGGCGTTGAAGATCAGCCGGGCCTGGGAGTTCACCGCGGAGATCAGCACGCCCAGGGTCGAGGTGACGCCGGCGATCCAGGCGAAAAGGGAGAGCCACGCGGCGATGTCGTGTGACACGTTGATGAACGGGATGGCGGCGCCGCTGAGCGCGGTGACGTTGTACTTGAAATCGGTGGCGGTGGCGTACGCGTACAGCACGTAGCCGGTCACCATCAGCGCGATCGACAGGAACACCGCCCGCGGCACGTTGCGCCGGGGGTTGCCGGTCTCCTCGGCCAGCGCGGCGGAGTTCTCCCAGCCGATGAACAGGTAGATGGCGAGCGGGAACCCGGCGGCGAGGCCGCTGAAGCCGTTGGTGATGTGGCTGGGCTCGAACGGCACCCCGGACAGGTGCCCGCCGTTCTTGATGACCGCCGCGACCGACACCACGATCAGCACCAGCATCTCGAAGCCGAAGAACAGCCCGGCCAGCTTGGTGGACACCGCCACGCCGCGGAACATCATGTACATCGCGCCCGCGGTGAAGATCACCGAGAAGATGACCCACGGCACGTTCCAGCTGAAGTAGTAGTTCAGCACCATCGAGATGTAGCCGCCGCAGATGGCGAGCACCGAGGAGATCGCGATGATGTACCCGGCACCGCACAGCAGCGCGGTGGTCACCGCGCTGGTGCCGCCGAACGTCTTGCCCACGTAGGAGATGAACCCGCCGGTGGACGGGTGCGCCCGGGAGAACTGCGACAGCGTGTTGCCGAGCAGCGCGATCGCGATGCCGGCCACGATGATGGTCAGCGGCGCGGCCACGCCCGCGGTGAGGAACAGGAAGCCGGCCCCGAAGTAGAAGCTGTACGCCGGGCCGATGTTCGCCATCGTGGAGGCGGAGATGTCCACCAGGCGCAGCGCGCCCTTGTGCAGCCGATCAGGCGATTCAGGTGCCTTGGTTTCCGAGAACGGAACAGATGCCGCTTCGCTCATAGTGTCACTCCGGAGTGCTCGCACTCCCGGCACGCCCGTCATCTTGGCAAGCGCTTTCCGGTTTTCCGTGAAAATACCCAATTTCCCTCGCGGCGCGCAAGACTCAGGCGCCCCGTCCCAGGTCAGCGGCGCTCGGCGCCCAGTCACCGTAGCCCGCCACCGCCGGCCCGGGCGAGATAACAGCAACAAATGCCGGCCACGGTCAGCGGGCGGCCGGGGGCCGTGCGGCCGGAGGACGGGGCCGGGTGCTGTCCCGCAGCACCACTTCACCGGGCACCGGGACGACGCGCGGCTGCGCCGGCGCGTCCTCGCGGAGCACCAGCCGCGCCGCGGTCTCGCCGAGCCGCTTGAGCGGCAGCCGCACCGTGGTGAGCGGCGGGTAGACGTCGCGCAGCGTGGGGATGTCGTCGAAGCCGGCGAGGGCGATGTCGCCGGGCACGTCGAGGCCCGCGGCGCGCAGCCGGGCGAGCGCGCCGACGGCCATGATGTCGCTCACCGCGAACACGCAGTCGGGCAGCGGCTCGCCCGCGGCGAGAATCTCGCTCATCGCCGCGTACCCGCCGTCCCGCGACAGCTCGCCGTGCACCACCCGTGCCGCGTCGAGCGGCACTGACCAGGCGCGCAGCCCGTCGCGGAAGCCGTCGGTCCGGTCTCGCGCGGTATAGAGCGGTCGCGGCCCGGCGAGCACGGCGAACCGCCGGTGCCCGAGCGCCGCCAGCGCCCCGGCCAGCGCGGCGGCGCCCGCCCGGTTCTCCGGCAGCACCGTGTCCACGCCGAGCATGTCCTGCCCGACGCAGGCCGCCCGGCCGCCGGCCGCGACGAACGCGTCGAGCTCCGCGCGCAGCGCGTCCCTGGCCGGGGCGTTGTCCGACCGGCTGCCCACCAGCACGACGGCCCGCGCCCGCTGCGCGCGCATCAGCGCGACGTACTCGCGCTCGGCATCCTCGTGCGCGGCCGTGCTCGTCATGCACACCAGGAGCCGGCCGCCGTCGATGAACTCAGTGTCGGCAACCTCGATGAGGCCGGCGGCGATCGATGAGAAGTAGGGGTCCGAGATGTCGCGCAGGGCCACGCCGATCATCGTGCTCTGACCGGTGGCGACCGCCCTGGCCTGCAGGTTTGCCGTGTAGCCGAGCTCCGCGACCGCATTGTGCACCCGCTCGGCGAGCGCCTTGCCGACCGGGCGCGTCCCGTCGTTCACCACCCGGGACGCGGTGGTAAGCGACACCCCGGCCCGGTCCGCCACGTCCTGCAGCGTCACCCGCTGCCGTGCCGTGGGACGCGCGTCCGCCACCGGGGCCTCCTCTCGCTTGACCGCCTGTGCTGCCAAGCCTATTCTCGGGAAAGCCCTTTCCCATGACAATACCCCCGCACACGGAGGCTGGTCCATGGCGCGCAAGGTCATACAGGTGGCACTGAACGGGGTCACCGGCCGAATGGGATACCGCCAGCACCTGGTGCGGTCGCTGCTCGCCATCCGCGAGCTAGGCGGCATACCGCTCGCCAGTGCCGGACAGCACAGTGGTCCCGGAGCCACGGAACTGTACCCGGAGCCGGTGCTCGTCGGGCGCAGCGAGGAGCGGCTGCGCGCCATCGCCGAGCGGCACGGGCTTACCCGGTGGACCACCAGCCTGGACGAGGTGCTCGGCGACCCGGAGATCGAGGTCTACTTCGACACCCAGGTGACCAGCGCCCGGGAGGACGCGGTGGCCCGCGCCATCGCGGCGGGCAAGCATGTCTACACGGAAAAGCCGGTAGCCGCCTCGGCCGCGGCCGCCTACGCGCTGGCCGAGGCGGCCCGGGACGCGGGCATCACGCACGGCGTGGTGCAGGACAAGCTGTTCCTGCCCGGGATGATCAAGCTGCGCCGGCTGCTCCGCGAGGGCTACTTCGGCCGGGTGCTTTCTGTCCGGGTCGAGTTCGGTTACTGGGTGTTCGAGGGAGACGGGATACCGGCGCAGCGGCCCTCGTGGAACTACCGGGCGGCGGACGGCGGCGGCATCGTCCTTGACATGTTCCCGCACTGGCAGTACCTGCTTGAGGACCTGTTCGGCCCGGTCAGCGCGGTCTACGCGCGGCGGACCACCCACGTTTCCCGGCGGTGGGACGAAACGGGCGAGCCCTACCAGGTGACCGCCGACGACGCCGCCTACGCGGTGCTTGAGTTCGCCAGCGGCGCCCTCGGCTCGGTGAACTCCTCCTGGGCGGTCCGCGTGAACCGCCGCGAGCTGCTCGAGGTGCACGTGGACGGCACGCACGGCAGCGCGGTGGCCGGCCTGCGCAACTGCGCGGTGCAGCACAAGGTGTCCACCCCGATGCCGGTGTGGAACCCCGACCTGCCCGATCCGCTCGATTACCCGGCGATGTGGACCGACGTGCCGGACAACATGGAGTTCGACAACGGGTTCAAGGCGCAGTGGGAGCTGTTCCTGCGGGACGCCGCGCTCGGCCGGCCCTTCCGCTGGGACCTGTTCGCGGGCGCCAGGGGCGTCCAGCTCGCCGAGCTCGCGATGCGTTCCTCCGCCGAGGGCCGCCGCGTCGAGGTGCCGTCGCCCGGGAACGCGGTGCCGGGAGACGCGACGCCGGACCCGGCCGCGCCACAAGACGACGCGCCCGCGAAGCACGCGGCCGGGAGCCTGACATGACCGCCCGCATCTCGCTGCCCGGGCGGGCGGAGCCGCTGGAGGTCGCCGCGCCGGCCTGGGCCGCCTCCTACCCGCCGCCCACGTCGCGGCGCGCCTACGCCGCCGCGCACGTCGCCTCCGTCGACGGCGGCGACCTCATCGACTGGCAGGCCACCCTCCGCTTCCGCGACCACCTGTGGGAGCACGGGTTCGCGGTCGCGGAGGCGATGGACACCGCGCAGCGCGGCATGGGCCTGACCTGGTGGCTGGCCCGCGAGCTCATCGCCAGCACAGCCGACCGCGCCGCCGCCCGCCGCGCCGCGGGCCGCTTCGCGGACCTGGCCTGCGGCGCCGGCACCGACCACCTCGCCACGGGGCAGGTTCACTCCCTGACGGCGATCACCGACGCGTACATGGCGCAGCTCGCCTTCGTTCAGGCGGCCGGCGCCGGGGTCATCCTGATGGCGAGCCGCGCGCTGGCCGCGGCATCCCGCGGTCCCCGCGACTACCTGGATGTCTACGGCGCCGTGCTCAAGCAGGCGTCCCGGCCGGTCATCCTGCACTGGCTGGGCGAGGCGTTCGACCCGGCGCTGCGCGGCTACTGGGGCGGCGGCGACTTCGAGTCCGCGGCGGCGACCGTGCTCGAGCTGATCGACCAGGCCGGCGACAAGGTCGACGGCATCAAGCTGTCGGTGCTCGACGCCGGCCAGGAGGTCGCGCTGCGCCGCAGGCTCCCGTCCGGGATCCGGCTCTACACGGGCGACGACTTCGGTTACGCCGGCCTGATCAAGGGTGACGCCGCGGGCCACAGCGACGCGCTGCTCGGGGCGTTCGCGGCGGTTACCGCGCCCGCCGCCGCGGCCCTGCACGCGCTGGACGCGGGCGACCTCGCCGGCTACGACGCCGCGATCGGGCCCACGGTCCCGCTCAGCCGGCACATCTTCGAGTACCCGACCTACTACTACAAGACGGGCGTGGCCTTCCTCGCCTGGCTGAACGGCTTTCAGCCGCGCTTCCTGATGCTTGACGGCCTGGAGCGCGAGCGCCCGGTCAGCCACCTGGTCCAGGTCTTCGAGCTCGCCGCGACGGCCGGCGCGCTGACCGACCCCGACCTGGCCGTCGGCCGGATGACCGCGTTCCTGCGGGAACGAGCGTGACCCCGCTGCGCCGGCCGCCGCTGGCGCGGCGACGGCCGGCATCGGTGAAGGGGCGGGCGTGACCCCGCTGTCACGGCTGTCGCTCAACCAGGCGACGGTCAACACCCTCAGCGTGCCCGAGGCCGTCGAGCTGTGCGTCAGGTCCGAAATCGAGGCGATCGGGCTATGGCGCGAGCACGTCGCGCGGGCCGGGCTGGCCGCCGCGGCGGCCACGGTGCGGTCGGCCGGGCTGCGCGTCTCCAGCCTGTGCCGCGCCGGGTTCTTCACCCACGCCGACCCGGCCGCGCGCCGGGGGGCGATCGCGGACACCGGGGCGGCGATCGCCGAGGCGGCCGCGGTCGGCGCCGGCACCCTCGTCCTCGTCTCCGGCGGCCTGGTGCCGGGCAGCCGGGACATCGGCCTGGCCAGGCGGATGGTCGCCGACGCGATCGGCGAGCTCGTCCCGCTCGCGCAGTCGCACGGCGTGCGGCTCGGCATCGAGGCGCTGCACCCGGTGTTCGCCGCCGACCGGTGCGTGATCACCCGCCTCGGCGAGGCCCTCGACCTGGCCGCGCAGTTCCCCGCCGATGCCGTCGGCGTCGTGGTCGACACTTACCACGTGTGGTGGGATGCGGCCCTGCTCGCCGACATCGCGCGGGCGGGGGACCGGATCGTCAGCTACCAGGTCTGCGACTGGATCCTGCCGCTCCCCGCCGACACCCTGCTCGGCCGGGGTCACGTCGGCGACGGCTACATCGACTTCCCGCCCATCACCGCCGCCGTCACCGCCGCCGGCTACACGGGCGACATCGAGGTAGAGATCTTCAGCCAGCCCGTCTGGTCCGCGCCCGCCGCCACGACCGCCGCTATCGTGCGTGACCGCTTCCCCCAGATCTTCTGACGCCCTTCTGGTCACGGTTTGTACCTCGATCGGTGCGTTCCGCAATAGGATCGCTGGCAGGGCGCCGCGGCGGCGGCGGGACGAGCGGGTGGGGCCGGTGGCGGGCGACGACGACCTTTACGGGCGGCTTGACGAGGCGGTCGACCTCGCCGAGCGGCTGCCACCGGACGACCCGGCCGTGCTCGCCGCGATCGCCGAGGCCACGCAGGCGCTGGGCGCGGCCGTGATGAGCAGGCCGGTCCTGGAGCGCGGCCGCGTCGCGGAACACTACGAGCGGCTGGCCGGGCGGCTGCCGGCCGCGCACCCGCTGGCCGCCTACGCCGAGTTCATGGGGCGGGCTACCCGGTACGTGCAGGCGCTGCTCACCGGCGACACCGACCGGGCGGCCGCCGCGCTCGGCGCGATGATCGGGGCGGCCGACGCGGTTCCCCCCGGGCACCCCTACCGGCCGTTCGTGCTGTGCGGTGTCGCCACCGCCCACGTCGAACGGCACGGCCTCACCGGCGACATGCACAGCCTCGACCTCGCGGAGGAAAGCATCGGCGAGGCGCTCGCCGAGGCCGAAGGAGGCGGCGCGTTCGCGCCAGGTACCCAGCTGTACGGATTCCTGCTGCACGTGCGCGGGCACGTGCGGGTGCTCAAGAACGTGGACGGCACGCGGCCGGAGGACCAGCGGCGGCAGGACGTGGCCGCCGCGATCCAGGACCTGGAGCGGGCCCAGGAGCTGGTCAGCCCGGACGTGGCCGCGCGCGTCGACGTGACCTCCGTGCTGGAGACCGCCCGGGTGATGTACGAGCAGTTCAGCGCGCCGTCCGGGCCAGGCAGGCCGCTTGGCCCCGCGACGAGTACCGCGTTGGGGCGGCTGCTCAGCAACGCCGAGGCCATGGGACCGGAACGGGTGGAGCACCCGGTGATCGTGGCGCAGGCGGCCGTCGGCCTCGCCCTGCGCGCGTTGAGCAGCGGCGACGCGGCGTACCTCCACCAGGCGATCGACCAGCTGGCCGCGGTGTGCGCGGCGCCCGGACTCGGGCTGCGCGAGCGGCCCAGGCTGCTGCAGCTGCACGGGTTCGCGCTGCAGACCCGCTATCACATGACCCGCGACCCGCGCGACCTGAGCAACGCGATCGGCCTGCTCGAGCAGGCCCGGCGCGCGGTCGAGCAGGAACTCGGCAGCCCGTACGCGAGCGGCGTGCTGCTCTCCCTCGCCGACGCGTACCGCACCAGGGGAAACGAGGCCCTCGGCGACACCGGCCGGGCGCTGCGGTTCGGCCTGGCCGGGCTGCGCGAGCACGCCGGGGACGTGCTGCTGCAAGACAGCGACGAGAACGCGCTGCGGATGGCCAGGCGCGGCAGCGACGACGCGACAGAGATGGCGCGGTGGTTCCTGGCCCGGGGCAGGAACGAGGCGGCGGTCAGCGCGATCGAGCTCGGCCGGGGCATGGTGCTGCACGCGGCCACCTCGGGGGCCAGCGTGGCCGAGGCGCTGACCGAGGCGGGTCACCCGGCGCTGGCCGCGGCGTGGGGCGCGCGGACGGGCGGGCCCGTCCGGAGCGACCTGTCGCTGCCGGGCAGCGTCGCCGACGATGACCTGCGCTACCGCGCGATGCGGGCCCTTGAGGGCACCCCCGCGGAAACCGCGCTGCTCGCTCCGCCGGCGGTGGCCGATGTGACGGCGGCCCTCGCCGCTGGCGGCGCCGACCTGCTCTGCTACCTGCTGCCGCAGCAGGAACACGGCGGCGGGATGGCGACCGGGCTCGCGGTCCTCATCGGCGACGACGGCACCGTCCGCTGGATCCCGCTGCCGCGGCTGCGCACCGGGCCCGGGAGCATGCCCGATGACCTGCTGCGGGCACGGCAAGCCGCAGAAGCCCCTGACCCGAGCATAGAGAAGCTGCGCGCGTGGGGAGAGACGCTCGGCCGGGCGTGCGACTGGGCGTGGCTGGCGGCGATCGGTCCCCTGCTCAAGGCCGCGTCCCGCCTGGGTACGGCCAGTAATCCCGCCCATGGACCGCGGCGCGTGGTGCTTGTTCCCCTCGGCCAGCTTGGCCTCATCCCCTGGCACGCCGCGCGGCACGGCCCGGACGGGACGCCGCCGCGCTACGCGTGCCAGGACGCGATCATCTCCTACGCATCCTCGGCGCGGCAGCTCATCGAGGCGTCGCGGCGGCGCCCCCGCCCGTGGGCACAGGCGCCCGTGCTGATCGGTGACAGCGGGCCCGACCTGCAGGACGCCGCGCTTGAGCTTGCCTACCTGTACACCGCCCACTACGCCGGCGGGCGCGTCTTCGGCTCCGTGCGCGGGCACCTGGCCGGCCAGGTGCCCGGCGAGGCGACCGCCAGACCGGACGACGTGCTTGACGCGCTGCCGGACGGCTCGTCGCCCGGGGCGTCGCTGCTGCACTTCGGGTGCCATGGCTGGGTAACCGTGCCGGTGCTCGACGCGAGCCTCAAGCTCGGCACCGGCCCCGGCGGGACGGCGATCGCCGTCTCCGTGCGGGACATCCTGCGCAGGGCGCGGACAGTGCGGCCGGGCACCGCCGAGGCCGGCGGCCTGGCCGTACTCGCCGCCTGCCTCACCGACGTCACCGAGGCCGACTACGACGAGTCGCTGACGCTGGCCGCCGCCTTCCTCGCGGCGGGCAGTTCCGGTGTCATCGCCGCTCGCTGGTCCGTCCCCGACGACGCGACGATGCTGTTCATGGCGGTATTCCACTGGCTGCTCAACGACCTGGGCCATGACCCCGCGCGCGCGCTGCGCGGTGCGCAACTGTGGATGCTTGACCCCGCCAGGGAAATACCGGACGCCTGGCCGGAGCGCCTGCGGCAGCGGGCCGCCCGTCCGGCCGGGCGGCCGGGCAGCGGCCTGGCGGCGCCGCAGGCGTGGGCCGCCTTCACTTACCAAGGACGCTGACCAGAGAGGGCGGGCATGGAATTCGGCATCGACCTGGGCACCACCCAGTCCTGCATCGCGTACATCGACGACACCGGCAAGCCGGTGGTGGTGAAGAGCGCGCTCGGCGAGGACACCACGCCGTCGGTGGTCTTCTTCGAGTCACCGAGGCACGCCGTGGTCGGCCGCGCCGCCAGTGACGAGGCGCTGATCACCCCGGAACTGGTCGCCCAGCTCGTCAAGCGAGACATCGGAACGGCGGCGGCTTACACGTTCCACGGCGAACGGCACACGCCGGAGACCGTGTCGGCGCTGATCCTGCGCGAGCTGGCCCGCGTGGCTGCCGCCCAGTCGGGCCAGCCGGTCAGGGACGTGCTGATCACCGTGCCCGCGAACTTCGGGATCGCGGAACGCGAGGCGACCAGGCGGGCGGGCGAGCTGGCCGGGCTCAACGTGCTTGACCTGCTCGACGAGCCGGTCGCGGCGGCCGTCCACTACACGGCGGTGAACGGCCCGGCGGTGACGCCCAAGCACGCGCTCATGTGCGATCTCGGCGGTGGCACGTTCGACACCACGGTGATCAGGCTCGCGGGCGACGACGTGACCGTCGCCTGCGTCGAAGGCGATCCGCGGCTCGGCGGCGCGGACTGGGACCGGGCGATCGCCGCCCACCTGCTCGGCCAGTTCGAGCGGGAGCACCCCGGCTTGCACCCCGGCCAGGATCCGCAGCTCATGCAGGACCTGCTGCTCGCCGCCGAGCGGCTGAAGAAGGAACTGGGCTCGGCCCAGTCCCGCCGGCCCGTGATCCGGTTCGGCGGCCGCACCACGGTCGCCACGCTCACCAGGAGCACCGTCGAGGAGCTGACCGCCGGGCTGCTCGCCCGGATGACCGCGGTGATCGACCGGACCATCGAGACCGCACGGGCTAAGGGCGTGACGAGCTTCGACGAGGTGCTGCTCGTCGGGGGCATGTCCAGGTTCCCCGCCGTGGCCGCCGTGCTGCACGAGCGGTTCGGCGTGCAGCCGCTGCGGCACGAGCCTGAGCTCGCGGTCGCCAAGGGCGCCGCGCTCTACGCCCGGGCCCTCGGCGCGCGCTCCGCCGGCCCGGCCCGGTCCGCGGCGGGGCGAGCGCCCGCGGCCGCGTCCGGCTCCGCCGCGGCGGCGTCCGTGCCCGGGATCGGCCGCCTGGCGGCGGCCCGGGTGGCCGGCGTGGTGCCGCGTGCCTTCGGCGTGATCGGGATCGACGGCAGCGACCCCCTGGCCCTCACCGACCCGGCGCGGGCCAGGAAGATGGTCGTGCACCTGCTGCTCGCCAACACCGAGCTGCCGGCCGACACCGGGCCGTACACGTTCGCCACCTCGATCGACAACCAGCGGATGGTGGAGATTGAGGTCTGGGAGCAGGCGAGCCAGGAGCTGTCGGACGACCTCGCCGCTAACCGCAAGGTCGGCCGCGGCCTGCTGCGGAACTTGCCGGCGCGCCTGCCGGCCAGGAGCCCGGTTGAGATCACGTTCTTCATGTCGGAGACGGGCCGGCTGACAGTGCACGGTAAGGAGGCGCAGTCCGGGCAGGAGGTCCGCTTCGAGCTGCAGATCGGCGACTTCGACAGCGGCAGGCTCCGCCAGGCGAGGCAGGCGGTCTCTGGCTACCAGGTCGACGGCTAGCGACCAGCGGCCGCCCGGGTGATGAGCCGGGCGGCCGCTGCGCGGCTAGGGCCTGCGACGGCGGCCTGCTAGTGGCAGGTATGGGTCACGTGGTCCCAGTTGGTGCCTGCCGGGCAGTCGGCGAGCGCGCCGCCGGCGTGTGAGACGCCGAAGAGCGCGCCGAGGGCGACGGCGAGTGACGCGATCAGGAGGAACGGTGCCAGGAACTTGGGCTTGTTCGCGCGCATGGGTTTTCCCTTCCGGTGCGTGCTTGATGTGACGAGGAGAGATCGCGCTCGCAGCGAGGCTGGCCGGGCCTGCGCTGCGAGCGCCTAGCGCGCTGGACACCAGCCGGGCGAACCCGACTTCGTGTCACTTAGACAGTAAGTACGCCGACGTGTTTATGTCAAGACGACATTAAGCTAGGATCTGCTCATGGCTAATCGAGATCATCTGCGCCTGCGCCTCGCCGTCGACCTCGCGATCCTCACGGTGCGCGAGAACCTGCTGCACGTGCTCGTCATCGAGCGCTCCAACGAGCCGTACCGGGGCCAGGCCGCGCTGCCGGGCGGTTTCCTGCGCGCGGACGAGGACCTGCGCGAGGCGGCCGAGCGGGAGCTCGGCGAGGAAACCGGGCTTGACGGGGCGGCCCTGCACCTGGAGCAGCTTGCCGCCTACGGTGCGCCGGACCGCGACCCGCGCGGCCGGGTGGTCAGCGTGGCCTACCTGGCGATCGCCCCCGACCTGCCCGTCCCGGTCGCCGGGTCGGACGCGCGGGCCGCCGCCTGGGCGCCGCTTGACGAGGTGCGCGGGAAGCTGGCGTTCGACCACGGGCAGATCCTTGACGACGCCGTGGAGCGGGCGCGGAACATTCTCGAGTTCACCACGCTCGCCGCGGCGTTCTGCCCGCCCGTATTCACCATCGGCGACCTGCGCCGCGTCTACGAGGTGGTGTGGAACGTGGCGCTCGACCCGCGGAACTTCAACCGGAAGGTGGCGACCACCCGGGGGTTCGTGGTGCCGACCGGCACCCAGCGGGCCCCGGAGACCGGACGGCCCGCGGCACTGTACCGGCGGGGCACCGCGCGCGCGCTCAACCCACCGCTGCTACGCAATGGCATCGCGGACTAAGGCGGCGGGATCCTGCCTGCGCTCGGGGCGCTGCACGCGATCCGCCGCGGGGGGCCCGGCCGGCCCGTAGCAGCTGTCAATCCGGGCCCACAGGGAATCCGCCGCGATGGCGTTGCCCTCAAGCTGCGCGATCGCGGCGAGCTCGGCAAGGGCCCGCACCTCCAGGTACACCGCGCCGCACCCGGCGAACACGGAGGCGGCGCGCTCAAGCGCCGCCGCGCGCTCGGCGGGCCGCCCCTGCACGCGGCGGAGATCGGCGAGCGACAGCGCTACCCGGCCCTCGATCACGGCGTCGCCGAGGTCGGCCGCCAGCGTGGCCGCCTGCTCCAGCTTCCGCTCGGCCGCGCCGAGTCTCCCGGTGCGCAGCTCCAGGTCGCCGAGGCCGTGCAGCGCGTACACCAGCCCAAGTCCCGAGGTCTCGCAGTACACGTCCCACACCGCCTCGAACGCGGCCGCGGCGCCGTCGATGTCGCCGGCCGCCAGGCAGGCCTGGCCCGTCCAGTACCTGGTCTGCGCGAGCACCCGGCCGTCACCGAGCTCCGCGGCGATCGTCTCGGCGGCGTCAAGCGCGCGCCGCGCGCTGCGGTGGTCGCCCAGGTCCGTGTGAATCTGGCCGATGAAGCGCTGCGCCTGCCATTGCCCGACGACGTCTCCGCTGTCGCGGTAGTAGCCGAGCGCCTCGGACAGCAGGGGGAGCGAGCGGCTGACGTGACCCTGGCGGCGCAGCGCGTTGGCCAGCGTGCGCAGCGCGATCGCCAGGCCATGGCGATCTCCCTGGTCACGCAGCAGGCTGACCGCGCGCCACAGGTCGGTGAGGCCGGCGGCCGGGGTGATCCGCCGGCTGGACACCAGCGCGGGCTGGTTCATGCAGACCAGGACGATGCCCTCGCCGCCCAGGTCGCCCGCGGCCTGGCAGGCGCCGAGCGCCGTGCAGTGGGTGGCGAACCAGTCGTCGAAGTGACCGCGGACCGTGTAGAACTCATGGGCCGAGACGGCCAGGTCCCAGCAGATGCCGGTCAGGCCGAGCTCGGCGCAGTGCTCCACGGCCGCGCGGATGTTCGGCCGCTCCTTCTCGAACCACTCGAGCGGTTCCGCGTCCACCTCCGCCAGCGCCTCCGCCGGCGCGTCCCAGTCGCGGACGTCGCTGTGCACCACCTCATAGTCGCCCCCGTAGAGCCGGGAATGCGCCCGGCGGGCGAGGGTGAGCAGCGCACGGTAGGCGTTGGCCGGGATGTCGGCCTGGCCGGACAGGCGATCTGACAGTGCCCGCCGCCTGACGTACTCCCAGGTCAGGTCGTGGAATCGGTAACGGGCCGCCGACTCGGCCGGCTCGATCACGAACCGGGCGGCCAGCCGGGAGAGCGCCGCCGCGCTGTCCGCGCCGTCCGGGAGGAGCGCCGCGGCGGTCCACGTGCCGAACCTGGGCAGGCGGAGGTGGCCGAGGGCAAGGAACAGGCGGCGAGCGTCCGGGTCCAGCCGCTCAAGACCGGTTCCGATGGTGCGGGCCACGCTCAGCTCACCGTACTCAAGCGCGCTCGGCCCGAGGCTGGCCAGCCGCCTGGCCAGGTCGGACGTCGGCCGTGGGTGATCGTGCACGCGGATCGCGCCCGCGATCCGCAGCGCGAGCGGCAGCCCGCCGCACAGCGCGATCACCTGGGCGACGGCATCCGGCGCCGCCTCGAGGCTGATGCCGCCGCTGGCGATGACGTGCCTGAACAGCGCGGTGGCGTCGGCGGGGCCAAGCGGTGACAGGGGCGCCACGTGGCGGGCGTCGGTCAGGTCGGGAAGCCGGCGGCGCGCGGTCACCAGCACCGCGCAGCGGTCGCTTCCCGGTAGCAGGTCGGCGACCTGCGCGCCGTCGGCGGCGTCATCGAGCACGATCAGCACCCGCCGGTCGGCCAGCATGCTGCGGAAGCTGGACTGCAGCTCGTGCCGTGTCTCCGGCACGTAGCTGGCGCCGAGCGCGCGCAGGAACCGGGCCAGGACCTCGTCGGGGTCCGCGGGGACCGGCGAGGCGCCAAGCAGGTCCGCGTAGAGCTGGCCGTCCGGGTAGTGCGGGGCCACATCGTGCGCGGTGCGCACCGCCAGGGCGGTCTTGCCCACGCCGCCGGGACCGGAGATCACCACCAGCGGCGCCGGCCCGCCAGGTGCGCCGCGCAGCAGCCCGGAAACCTCGGCCGCGGCCGCGGCCCGGCCGACGAGGTCCGCGGGGCGCGGCAGCTGCCGCGGCACGGGCACCGCGGCGCGGGCCGGCTGACCGCCGCGGACCGAGCGCTTGTCGATGGCGGACATGGCCGTGGCGATCGCCGCCTCGTCCGCGCGGGCGAGTCCGAAGTAGAGGCTCTTCAGCAACGGGTCGGGCGAGGCGCCGGTCTCGGCGGCGAGCGCGTCCCGGTAGCGCTCGTACGCCGCGGTCGCGTCGCTGAGGTAATCGCACCGGTACCTGGCGATCATGAGCAGCTCGCAGAGCCGCTGGTCGGCGGGGTGCACCGCGGCGGCAAGCGCGAGCTCGTCCAGGATGCCCTCATGGTTGGCCCGGTCCAGCTCGAGCGCGAAGAGCCGCACGGCGGCTCGCTTGTGCCGGGCGAGCAGCATAAGGACGTCCTGGCCAAGCGCCTTGCTGCGCACGTTCGAGAGCGGGCGCGGGCCGCGCCAGAGCCGCAGCGCGTCGCGCAGGCAGCCGATCTCCTCCTCGACGCGGTGAGCGGCCGCGGCCTCTTCCGCCTGGCGGACCAGCCGCTGGAATATCAGGACGTCGACGTCCTCCTCGGCGGCGCGGAGCTCATAGCCGAACCGGGCGTGCGTCCTGATGTCGTCGCGCCGGCCGACCTGGTCAAGCGTCTGCCGCACTACCTGCACGGCCTTGTGCAGCTGGGCCTCTGTGGTCCCGGCGCTGCCCCAGGCGACCCGGATGAGGTCGGCCTTGGAGACCCGCCGGTTCACGTTGATGAGCAGCGCGGCCAGGACCGCGAGCGCCAGGCCGCCGGGAAGCTCAAGCGGCCCGCTGGCCCCTTGGACCTCCAATTCACCAAGCAGCCCGTAAATCACGTGCCCCCCGCTTTCTCGCACGCGTTCCCGTGGGTGTACTTACGTCGTGCTAAAACGCTACGCCATCGCCGCCTGAACGTGAGTTGCCGGCGGACATATTGGAACAATACGGTGACCTGCGGCGAATACCGCGAGTGTTTATGTCGCCCTTTCGCCGATGATGTTCAGGAATTCGACGGCGAATGCGGCCGCGTGCCTGCTCGCGACCGGCTGCCAGTAGTCATCACCGTGCTTGTCCTTTCCGGTCAGCAGGTCGGAGATGCCCCGGATTACCAGCGCGTCCACGCGCGGATTCATGTGGGCGGCCTCGAGGAAGCCGTGCCCTTCCATGTCGACCGCCACCGCGTCGCCGGCGAAGCGGCCGATCTGGAGCGCGGTCGGCGACTGGTCGTGGGCGATCACCTTCGCCCCGGTGACGATGGGCTTGACGTGGCACGCCGGCGGCGGCTCCGGGCTGGCCGGCCGGATCCTGCGCTGCCACCGGCCCTCGTTCGCGACGGAGCGCGCCCACTGCAGCAGGCGGTCGGCGGGCTGGTGGGTCCGCGGCCGCGGCTCGAAGCCGTCCTGCGTCGACTTGCCCGACTCGTAGTCGTAGATCTTGTCCGCTACCACCACGTCCCCGAGGGCGACGTCCTTGCGGCCGCCCGCCACGCCGAGGAAGATCGCGACCTCGGGGTCGAATGCCCGCACGGCGCGTTCGAGCCGTAGGGCCGCCGCGGTGCTGCCCGGCCCGGTCTCGGCGAGCGCCACCTGCCACGGGCCGTCCGTCCCGGCCAGCGTGCCGACCTCGTACAGCCCGCCGCGCTCCTCGCGCCGCTGCGGGGCGTCCAGGTGCTCCCTGAACGCCCGGTACTCGACGCCGATCGCCGTGAACACGACCGCTACCCGGGGCCGGCGGCCAGCGGCCCCGCCGCCGTCTGGCGCGGGTGCCCGGTCGGCGGAGGCGCCCGGTGCGGGCTGCCCGGCGGGCGGGGCAGGGTGGGCGGGGGCGCTCGCGCCGTTCAGCAGCGCCGCGGCCGCCGCGGCGCTCGCCGCCGCCTCGTCGACCAGCTCGACCTCGTTGTCCAGGCGCCGCTGCAGCCACCCGGCGAGTTCCCTGTCGTCGGTCAGCGGGCCAGTGCCTGGCGCCGCCCCGTCGTCCGGTCCGGGCAGCGCCTGGCGGAGGTTCTCACCGAGGATGCCGGCCGCGCGCCGCATGGCGGTCAGCCTGCGCCGCAGCGCGATCGCCGACGCGCCCGCCTGCCGCAGCGCGGCGGACGCGGCGGACGCGTCCCCGGTCGGCCCGACGGCCGCGGGCAACTCGTCGATGAGCTGGCCGATCTCGTCCCGCATCCGGCGGGCGGGCGCACCGCCGTCGTACACGCTGACCTGGTACCGCAGCGCGGCGGCATGCGCCAGGTGCCTGGTGAGCGGGCTCGGTGTCCCGTCGCCCGCCGTCCACAGCACCCGGTCCGCCAGGCGCTCGGACCAGGCTGGCGTGACGCAGGCCAGCCGGCGAGACGCGCGTGCGTCAGCTGACCCGGGCCCGGCCTCCCAGATGAGGACCCCGGCCGCCGGGCCGTCGCCGCCCGGCCGCCCGGCCGGCGCGGTATCCCAGCGCTGCCACCAGCCGGGGGCCGACGGCCCGGGCACGGCGGCGCGCAGCAGCCCCGCGGCCGTCACCGCGGTCTCCGGCCCGGGGAACGGCTCGCCGTCCTGGCCGCCCGCGAGTACCGCGAGGAAGAGCCGCGCCTCGCCGAGCACGCCCGTGTCCAGGCCGGCCGCCAGCGCCTGCTGCCAGCTGCGTTCCAGGTCGGCCCACTCGCCTTGGCAGTCACGCTCGCGCGGCGGTGCCATCATGACGCTCACCCCGAGGACGCCAGGGCTGGCCCAGGCGCAGGCCTGCCACACCGATGCCGCCTGCGACTCCGCGGCGGCGATCAGCCCGGTCTCGCCCGGGTCGATCCGGTACCCGCGCGCGAGCCGCGATGGCACTGGCAGCGCGACGATGCCGTGATCGAGCCCGAAACGGCTGGTGACCAGGTCCCAGGCGGCCACCAGGCGCTGCGTTGGCTCGCGCATGTCGTCGCCGCGCCGCAGGAAGACGTGGCCAAGCAGCGCGGGAGCGGTGAGGTAGTCGCCGGTCATGCCGGTCAGCGGCCGCGCTCGGCCGCCTGCCCGGGACCGCCCGGGAGGCCCGACCCGCCACCGCCAAGGGCGCCTTCCGGCTGCAGGGCGTCGACCAGCTCGGCGACCAGCTCCCGTATGGCGACCGGGACCGGTCCATGGGGCTCGTCGCCCAGCCGCGTTTCCACGCGCACCGGCGAGTACAGCTCCAGGGTCTCGGTCACGTCCCGCAAGGCGGCGGGCCCCGGTTCAGCGGCGGCCGCCGCCATCTCCGTGAGGACCTGCCGCACCCGGTCCCAGCGCCTTGGCTGCAGGTTCCAGCAGAGCACGTCCCGCAGCACGGTCACCGCTTCACCGCGGGCCCGCTGCCATTCATGTTCCGGATTGGCCACCGGTTCTCACCCCAGTTCCCCGCTCGGGAAAACCGAACTCAGCATCAGCGCGCTAGAACGATCCCCTAGAGACTAGCCCAAATTGGCCCGTCCGAGCGGCGGCCCGCGCGCCCGCGGGGCGGCTCCCCGCACCGCCGTCTCAGTCGTCACGTTATTTCACATTAAGCTCCTTATAGGTAAACAAAAAAGCACACCATGCAAACGGAAGAGAAATGGTAGAAGTCAGGGTAAGGATGGGCCTCGACCGAATTATCGGCAGGAGGATTCCATCGTGCGAGGGAATTGCGGCGCCGCCTCTATACGGCGCGGCGAGGAGGCCCTCCGGCGTTATGTGACCGCGCCGCCGGCGAGCCAGGACGCCGAGTACGCCGCTGCCACGGCGGACCTCACCGGCGCGCTGCGCTCCCTGCCGCCCGGGGACCCGGCGCGCGCGGACGTGTCGTTCCTGCTCGGCGCGCTCCGCCTGGCCGCGCACGAACAGCGGTGCGCGGAGCCGTGCCAGGCGCCGGCCGAGTTCCCGCCGATCGTGGAGCTCATCGCCGCGGGCGGCGCCAGGGACGGCGCGCCCGCCCGGCAGCTGCTGCTGTACGCCATCGCGGCGGACAAGGTGTACGACCACACCCGCGATCCGGCCGACATCGCCGTCGCGATCGACTGGCTGCGCCGGGCGGCCGCCGACCAGCGGCTGCCGGCGGCTGACCGCCGTCGCATGCTGATCAATCTCGCCGTGCAGCACGCCAACCGGGCCGAGGCCGCCCGGCCGGGCGACGGCCGGCCCGGGCCGGGCTCGGAGTGCCTGGCGGCCTTGGACGCCGCGATCGGCCAGTTCGAAGAGGTGCTCGCGATGACGGCCCGGCGCGCGGGATGGCGGGATGAGTCCCGCGCCACCGACCGGCTCGATGCCCTGCTCGGCCAGCTTGAGACGTACTACAAGCGCGGCGACGGCGCGGGCCGGACCGAGGACCTCGACGTCATGGCCGGGCTGGCCAGGGACCTGATCACCGGGATGGTGCCCGGCTACCACGTGCGCGCCTACGCGCTCGGGCGCGCCGGGGTCGCGCTGCTTGAGCGGCTCACCAAGGTCCCTGGCGACTCCTGGGACCGGGCGCTGAACGCGGCGGTGTCGTCGCTGCGGCCGGACGCGATCGGCGCCGCGGCCAGCGGGGTACCCGGCTTCCGGCCCGACCTGGAGCTCGCGATCGGCGCGCTCACCGAGGCGGTCAGGCTCACCGACCCCGCCGACGCTCGCCAGCCGGCGTTCACGGCGGCCCTGTGCACCGCGCACGGCCTGCGGTACCTCGCCTTCGCCCGCGACGACGACCTGGTTGAGGTCGGCCGCCGGTGCCGGGCCGTGCTCGGGCACCCGCACGCCAGCGACCTCTACCGCCGGCAGTGCGGCGAGTGGCTGCTCGCGGTGCTGGCGCGACGGGCCGCCGGGGCAGACGGGGGCGCCGGCGGCCCGTCGCGCACGGGCTGGCCACTGCCGTCGCCATCCGCGCAGGGCGATCTCGACACCATGCTCGGGGTGCTCGCCGCGTTTGCCGCCGATGACGAGGCGACGCTCGGATCGGCCCTGTCGGCCCTGCTCACGGACTCCGTGCTCACCCGCAGCGAGGGTAACCTCTCCGGCCCCGAGCTGGCCGCGGAGTACGACCGCGCCCGCAGCGCCGCCGCGGGCCTGGCGGGCGTGCCCGCCGCGCACGCCGTCCTGCAGTTGCGCGCCGCCGAGATCGGCGCGCAGCTGGTCCTCGGGGGCGGCGCGCCGGCCGGGACGGCGCGCGAGGTCGCCCCACCAGGGCCGGCCGGCGAGCCATCGCTTCCGGTCACGGCGGATGAGCTGCCGCCGGTGCTCGACGCCCTCGGCATCCGGGCACTGGCCGCGCTCGGCGTCGGCACCCAGGGCTGGCTGGCCGCGACCGCGGGGAGCACCGCGGACGCCGCCGCCGCGCTGCTGGCCCGCCGCCCCCGTGATGCCGCCGCCCGGGCCGCCGTGCTATCGGTGCTCGCCCTCGCGGAGTACGAGACCTGGGTGCGCGAGCGGGCCGGGGACGGGCTCGGCGGCTCACTGGGCCATGTCCGCGCCGCGGTCAGCGCGCTGCCCGGGCCGCACCCGCTGCGGGCCAGGCTGACCCTGGTGCTGGCGAGGATGCTGCTTGACCGGGCGCAGACGGGCGGTGACCTCGCCGACGCCGACGCGGCGCTCAGCCTGCTTGACGGCCTGCGCGCCAGGGCCGCCGGCCTGCCCGCTCCTGCCGAACTCGGCGTGCTGCTCGCCGAGGCGGGGCCGCCGCAGCTCGGTCAGCTGCTGGCGGCGCCGCCCGCAGGACTGGCCGGCCAGGCCGGCGCGGGGGGATACGACCTCGACCTCGACGCCGCCGAGGGCGCCGGACTGCTGCTGCGCGGCATCCTGGCGGCTGGCGGGCCGACAGTGCTGGCAGTCGGCGGGCCGGCGGCCCCGCCGGCCGACGGCGCCGGTGACGGCCGCGCGGGCGAGGACCTCAGCTCGGCGGCGGGCCTCTTGCGCGGGGTGGCGCGCTCGATGCCCGCCGCCGACCCCCGCCGCCCCGATGTGCTGAGCGACCTGGGCCTGGCCCTGCTCGCCGCCGGAACGGGAGCGGCCGGCCCGGCCGCCGCGGGTACCGCGCCAGGCGACGGCGCGCTGGAATCAGCCGAGGTCCTGCACGAGGCGGCGGCCGCGGTCATCGCCGCGCCCGGCCACCCACGGCGGACAGCGATCTTGTTGAGGGCCGCCGCTGCCCTCGCTGCGGCGGAGCGGGCCGCAGCGCGGGCAGCGGCCTTGGAAGATGATCCGGGCCGCCGGCCGGCCGGCGGCCCGGATGTCATCGACGAGGGCATCAGCCTGCTCACCCGGGCCCTGTCGGTGGCCGGGCTGACCGTCTCCGGTGACCGGGCCCGTTGCCTGTACGGACTCGGCGGCATCCTGCTCATCCGGTTCGCCCGCGCCCGGCAGCCCGCCGACCTGGCCCGCGCGATCGCCTGCCTGGAGGAGGCGCGAGCGGGCGTCGAGGCCGTGCCAGGCGACCCGTTCCTCGTCCCGCTGCTACGCGCGCTCGCGTGGGCGCACCGGCAGAACGGCTACCGCCTGGCGCGGGAGCCCGGCCAGCAGGCTGACCGGGCGCCGGCGCGCGCGGACGCGCCGCGGCTGCCGCTGCACCAGGCGCGCAGCACCGCCAGGTCCGTGCTGTACGCGCACGCACAGTCGGTGCTGCTGCAAAGCGGCTCGCGCAACGCCCTGGCGGCCTCCCGCGCGATCGGGCCGGACGCGCTGACGCTGGCCGCGTGGTGCGTCGCGGACGGGCGGGCCGACTCCGCGGTCGAGGCACTCGAACTGGGCCGGGCGCTTGTGCTGCACGCGGCCACGGTCGCGGCGGACGTCCCGGCGCTGCTCCGCGAGGCGGGCAGCCCGGGACTGGCCGCCGAGTGGGCGGCCGAGGCGTCCGCGGTCCGCGCGGCGGACGGCATCGACGCCATCCCGCCGGACCTGCGCGGCCGGGCGCTCGCGGCGCTGCGCACCGGCGTCGCCGACCGGCGCCTGCTCGCCGCGCCGTCGGTCGCCGACATCGCGCGAACGCTGCGGTCGGCCAGGCTTGACGCGCTGGCCTACCTGATCCCGGCGTCGGCCGCGGCCCGCGGCCGGGTGCTGATCGTCGAGGCTGACGGTACGGCGCGGGAGTGCCCGCTGCCCGGCCTCGCCGCCGGGCCGGGTACCGTGGTGGCGCGGTTCGCCTCCGCCGATCGCGAATTCCGCGCCACGCGGACACCCCTGGCCGATGCCGTTCTCGATGACGTCGCCGCCGCGCGCCGGTTCACCGCGGAACTCGACGGCATCTGCGACTGGGCCTGGCAGGCGGCGATCGGCCCGCTCCTCGGGCAACTCCGCCCCTCCGGCCCGGACCAGGCCCGCCCGGACCAAGTCAACCGGGAGCCGGAACCGCTACGGGTCGCCCTCGTGCCCATCGGCATCCTCGGCCTGATCCCCTGGCACGCCGCCCGGCGCGCCGGGCCGGGGACACCACGGTACGCCTGCGCCGACGCGATCTTCACGACCTGCGCGAGCGCCAGGCAGCTGATGGAGGCGGTCGGCCGGCCGCGGCTCATGCCCGGCAGCGGCCTGGCCGTTTTCGTCGCCGATCCCACCGGCGACCTCCCGGGCGCGCGGCGCGAGGCGGACGCGATCCGCACGGCCCTGTATCCAGGCGCCGTGTACCTGGGCCGGTCTGACCGGGCGCCGGCCAGCGGCGCGGGCACGCCGGACGAGGTCCTCGCCCGGCTGCCCGGCGGCAGCGCCCCGGTCCGTCCCGCCGTGCTCCACCTCGGCTGTCACGCCACGGCCGGCGCCTCACCGGAGGACAGCCGGCTCGTGCTGGCCGGGGGTGAGACGCTGCCGGTCAGCCGGATCCTGGCGCAGGCCAGGCACCGGGACGGCGACGCGGCCAGCGGGCTCGTCGTCCTCGCCGCGTGCACCAGCGACCTCGCGCTCGCGGACCACGACGAGGCGCTGACCCTCGCCTCCGCGTTCCTCGCCGCGGGCGCGGGCGGCGCCGTCGGCGCGCGGTGGGCGGTGCCCGACCGCCAGACGGCACCGCTGATGTTCATGTTCCACCGTTACCTGGTGCGCGACCCGGGCGACGGGCCGGCCGCCGCGCTGCGCGCGGCCCAGCTGTGGATGCTCGACCCGGATAAGGCGATACCGCCGGAAATGCCGGCCGGGCTCGCGGACCTGTCCCGGGCGGCCGCCGCCAGGCGGCCGTACGCCTGGGCGGCCTTCACCTGCCACGGCCAGTGAGCACAGCGCCGGCCCAGGGGAGCCGGCCACCGGAAAGTCAGATCAGCCAGCAGGCAGATGAGCCAGAAAGGATGAGCGATGCTCAGCGAATCGCCAGAGCCGGCCGCGGACCCGGACCCGCCGGGCGTGACGGCGCAAGCCGTGGATCCAGGGCTACCCGCCCCGCCCGTGGACCCGCCGCACTCGCCCGGGCCAGCGCCCGCCACGCCAGACCCGGGTGCCGGGCCGGCGGCGCCCGGCCAGGACGGCGGCGGCGACGGCGACGCGGGCGCCGCGCTCGCCGCGTTGTCGGCGGCGGTCGGCGAGCTGGCCGGGGCCGCGGAGCGCTACCACGACCGGGCGGCACAGCGTGAGGGCGTGATCGACTACCTCCGCACGGAGCTCGACACGCTCCGCCGGGGCGAGCGGCGCGGCCTCCTGCGGCCGCTGCTCACCGAGATGTGCCGGCTCCGCAACGACCTGCTGCGGCAGGCCGCCACCCTGCCGCCGGACTACGACGCCGAGCAGGCCGCGAAGCTGCTTGCCTCCTTCGCCGAGACGGTGGACCTCGCACTGGAGAACAACGGGGTCGTCAGCTACGCGCCTGACGCGGGTGACCCCTTCGACCCGCGCAGGCACCGCCGGGTGCGCGGGGCGCAGAGCGATGACCCGGCCCAGGCCGGGCGGATCGCGCAGGTACTGCGGGACGGCTACCTGGACACCGAGGCGAACAGCCCCGTCGTGCCCGCCGAGGTCGCCGTGTACATGGCCGTGAAGGAGTCGAAGTGAACGACAGGCAGCAGGGCATCTTCGGTATCGACCTCGGCACCACGTACTCGGTGGTGGCGTACATCGACGAGACGGGCCGCCCGGCGGTCACCCGCAACAGCGACGGCGACGACACCACGCCCTCGGTGGTGTACTTCGAGACCGAGGACAACGTGGTGGTGGGGAAGGCGGCCAAGGCGTCGGCCGGCGTCGACCCGGACAACGTGGTGTCGCTGATCAAGCGGCAGATGCACAACAAGGACTACCTGCGTTACTTCTGGGGCAAGGAGCACTCGCCGTCGTCGATCTCGGCGCTGATCCTGGCCGAGCTGGCGCGCAGCGCGGAGGAGACCACGCACCGCGCGGTGCGCCAGGTGGTGATCACCGTGCCCGCCTACTTCGGGCTGCTCGAGAAGGACGCGACGAAGAAGGCCGGGGAGATCGCGGGCCTGGAAGTGATCGGCATCGTGCCGGAGCCGGTCGCCGCGGCGCTGGCCTACGGGGTGACCGGCAGCGCGGACGGGACCACGTTCCTGGTCTACGACCTGGGCGGCGGCACGTTCGACATCACGCTGATCAAGATGACCGACACCTCGGTGGAGGTGCTCGCGGTCGACGGCGACCACAACCTGGGCGGGGCGGACTGGGACGAGCGGCTGTTTGAGTACCTGAAGGAGCAGACGGTCGCGCAGACGGGCTTCGAGGACATCGACGAGGACGAGGGGGCGCTGCAGGACCTGCGCCGGATGGCGGAGGAGACCAAGCAGGCCCTGTCGAAGGCCGAGTCCAAGACGGTGGCGCACCGGCTGGCGGGCAAGCCGGCCAAGATCGTGGTGACCAGGGCGCAGTTCCAGGAGATGACCACGGACCTGCTCGAGAAGACGATCGAGATCACCCGCCGGATGCTCGCCGACGCCGAGCAGCGCTTCCCGGGTATCAAGGACCAGGTCAGCGAGCTGCTGCTGGTCGGCGGGTCGAGCTGGATGCCGGCCGTGTCCGAGCGGCTGCGCGCGGAGTTCCCCTGGGATCCCAGGGTCGCCGACCCGGACCTGGCGGTTGCCAAGGGCGCGGCGCTGTACGCCGCGGGCCAGACCGTCAAGCTGGTTGAGGCGGAAGCCGCGGCCGAGGTGGGCGGCCAGGATGCCAGCGCCGACGCGAGCCACCGCGGCACGCTGCCGCCCGGGCCGTCCGGGGCGCCGAGCGAGGCGGCGATCGCGGTCGTCACCGAGCGGACCGGGATGGACGCCGGCCAGGTCGCCGGCGTGGTCCGGACGGTGGTGAACGTGCTGCCGAAGGCGGTGGGCATCAAGCTGGTCGACAGCGGCGTGGCCGGCTGGGAAGAACTGCCGGACGACCAGCTGCCGTTCTACATCGAGCACCTGGTGCCCGCGCAGACCCAGCTGCCGTTCGACGCGGAGAAGTTCATCGCGGGCACCACGGTGAACAACCAGCGGACGATCGCGATCGAGATCTGGGAGCAGGCGGGCGCGGTCCCCGACCCGGCGCTCGACAGCAACCACCGGGTGGATGACGCGGGGCTGATCGAGGGTCTCGGGCCGTTCAGCCTGGCCGCCGGATCGCCGATCGAGATCACCGTGCGGGTCGACGCCGAGGGCACCGTCAACCTGCTGGCCGTAGAGCCGACGAGCGGCAAGGAGCTGACGATGTCGGTCAAGATCACGGTCATGTCCGACGAGAAGGTGGAAGAGTACAAGGCCACCGTCTCGGCGCTGATCAAGAGCAGGTAGGCGGCCGGGTCCGCCATGGCTTTCGATGAGAAGGCGTACGAGAAGTTCCTGACCCCGTACGGCCGCAGGAGATCCATTCCCGATGACCTCCTTGAGCGGTACGCGATCACCCTGCCGGCGACCGACGCCGAGATCGCGGTGCAGCTCAAGGCGGTCCGGGCGTACTGGAACAAGAAGATGGTGGGGCAGACCGGCGTGGCCAGGACGGCCAAGTCGTGCAAGACCGCCGACGACGAGCTGGCCAGGAAGCACAAGGACCTGGAAACCGCCGCGTGGTGGCAAGCCGAGCAGCGGCGGCGCGACCAGGCCGCGCGGCAGCAGATCGACGACCTGGCCCGCCTGCTGACCCAGGATCACGGCGCGCTCGGCGTGGTGACCGCGGCCGCGCTGGAGAAGGCCGCCAGCAGCACGGGCCTGAGCACGGCGCAGGCGGAGCAAGCGGCCCGGCTGGCCAAGCTGGCCGTGATTCCCGCCGGGGTGACCCTGCCCGATGCCCCGCCGTTCTCCCCGACCATCTTCGGCGAGCTGGAACGGGAACTGCGCGACGGGAACGCGGTGTCGGTTCCCGACCTGGTCCACCCGGGGGCCGGGCCGTTCCGCATCATGGCGGGCTACGAGTGCGTGGGGGACAGGAACCGGCGGCTCGACGCGGCCGCGATCGAGGCTCAGGTCAAGGAGGCGGGGAAGAACACCACCCGGGTGAACACCGCGCGGGCGGGCGCGCTGCAGAAGCTCAAGGACGCCCAGGCCAGGCACATCGACCTGCGGGACGTGACGCTCTGGCACCTGATGGAGCTGGTCAAGGAGGCTTCGCCCGCCATCGCGCGCAAGAAGCTCGAGCAGTGCGGCGTGGAGTCGGACGACGCGGCCAAGGTCGTCGCCCTGCTCGCCGGGCGGGCGAAGGCAGCCAGGGAAAGCGGCCTGGACCGGGTCCGGGCCCTGCTCGAGAACGGCCAGCTCGCCGACGCCAGGTCGCTGGCGGGCACGCTGGCCGGCGACAAGGAGATGGCCGAGCAGGCGGTGCAGGCGGTCAGCGCCAGGGAGCGGGAACTGGCGGCCCTGATGACCCGGGTGGCCGAGGCCAGGCAGCGGCCGGACGAAGCGCTCGCCGCGACGCTGCTGAACGAGGGGATGCGGATCAGCCGGGACGACGCGGAACGCGAGCTGCGCACCTTGCCGCTCGCGCCGCCCGCGCGCCCGCGCGGTACGGGGGACGGCCGGCTGGTCCAGGTGTTCTGGGAACGCGGCAACGGCCACGACGAGTCGACCGTCTACGCCGTGCGCCGCACCCAGGGCCGGGTGCCGGCCGCGGACACCGACGGCACCGCGGTCCACCACGGCCCGGGCACTGAGTGCGCCGACCCGGGCGCACCGGTCGCGGTGCCCGTGCAGTACGGCGTGTTCGCCCTGGCCGGCGACGGCAGGCCCGCCTCGCGCCCGGCCACCGTCGAGGTGACCGCGCTGCCGCCGGTCTGGGACCTCACGCACGAGGCCGCCGTCGGCGCGGTCACGCTGTCGTGGACCGCGCACCAGGACGCCGAGGTGCGGGTCACCCGCGCGGCCGCGGGCGGCAGCGCGGTCCAGGTCCCCGTGGACGGGGCGGGCTGCCACGTCACCGGGCTGCCCGAGGGCGTGCCGCAGCGGTTCGAGGTGACCGCGGTCTACCGGGGCCGGGACGGCGCCGAGCTGACCGCGCGGCCCGAGCAGCTCAGTGTGGTGCCGCGCGGCGAGGCGAAGCCGAACGGCACGCTGAAGGTGACCATGACCGAGGTGGACGGCCGGGCCCGGGTCCGGCTGACCTGGCGCCGGATCGACAGCTCGGACGTGCGGATCTTGCGGACGGACGGCGAGCCCCCGTGGCCGAAGGGCGCCGTCGTCACCGCGGGCCAGACGGAAGAGACCGGGCAGCTGCTGCGGGGCCGGGTCGACATCCAGGGCGCCGAGTGCGCCATGGACGTCGACCTGCCGGGCGGCATCCACTACCTGACGCCGCTGTCCGAGGGCGGCACCGGCATCGTCGTGGGCAGGCCGCAGTCCGTCGCGGTGATCTCCCCGGTCACGAACCTGGCCGCCACCCTGTTCGCCACCGACGCGGCCATCTCCTGGGAGTGGCCCGACAACATCAACCTGGCCGCGGTCCGCTACCGGCCCGACTCGGGCCAGCAGGACGACGAGCAGGAGGACTGGGTCAGCGACGAGGTGTGGACCAGGGACGAGTTCCAGTCCAAGGGCGTGCGGGTCCCGCTCGGCGCCGAGCCGGTCAAGGTTGAAGTGTGCGGCCTGATCCCGGTCGGCACGAAGCACCACCCGTCGCCGCCCGCGTCCATCGTGGTGCGGCGGGTGCTGCAGGCACCGGTCCGGTACCAGGTGTCCGGCGGCGGGTTCGGCGGGCGCTCGCGGAAAGTGACGTTCACCGCCGAAACCCCCTGCTCCGGCCTGCGCGTCACGGTGATCGCCTCGCCCGGCGGCATCATGCCGACCAGGCTCGCCCCCGGCCAGGTCACGGTCCTCGAGACCACACTCGACCTGGTGCCCGGCGTCCCCGTCGAGCACCGGGTGGCCATACCGAAGCTAGCCAAGCCGTACTGGGTGCGCTGCTTCGTAACCGGCGGGCCAGGCAGGCTCATCGACCCCCCGTACAAAGACCTCAAGGAGGACTAGTGGCCACCAAGACGGCGTGCCCCTTCTGCTTCACGATCATTGACTCATCCAGCCTCTGGTTCCAGTGCTCCGGCCGCGGCAACAAGAACTGCGTCATCACCACCGACGACATGCGGATCAAGCTGACCGGTAACGCCACCCCCTCCTACCCGACCTTCCCGCCGCCCAAGGGCCGCGGCATCACCGCGGCCGACTGCCCGGAATGCGGCGGCAAGGCCATGCGACGAGCCTGCCCGGTGTGCCACACGGCGCTGCCGATCGACTTCGTCGGCACGGTCAACCCGATGATCGGGCTGGTCGGCTCAAAGGGCAGCGGGAAGACGGTGCTGATGACGGTCTTGGTCAAGCAGCTGCGCGAGCAGATCGCCGCCCGGTTCAACGCCGACATCAGGATCGCCACCGACAACCCCGACGGCCAGCAGGGGGTCGCCGCCTACCGCAGGGACCGGGAGGCGCCGCTCTACGACGAGCGCCGCAAGCTGCCCGACGGCACCAACCGGTTCGGCAGCAGTGCCCGGCCCTACGCCACGCCGATCGTGCTGCGCTGGCGAGCGAAGAAGCCCACCATGCTCGCACTGATCGACAGCGCCGGCGAGGACCTCGGCGATGAGACCTCCGCCCTCACCCTGCAGTACCTGCGGGCCTGCGAGTACCTCATCATCACCCTCGACCCGTTCGCACTGCCGAGCGCCCGTGCGCGGATCAGCCTGCCGAAGGACGCGCAGCAGGTCGACGACGAGGTGCCGATCGACGTGGTCGCGAACATCACCAGCTTCCTGCGGACCTACCACGAGGTCGGGCCGAAGAAGAAGATCAAGGTCCCCGTCGCGATCGTGTTCACCAAGATCGACGCGTTCTACCCGACCCTGGACCCGGGCAACCCCCTCATGGCGACCGCGCCGGCCACGGCCGCCTACGACGAGACGGACGGCCAGCAGGTCCACGAGCAGATGCGGGCGCTGCTCATGGAGTGGGACGCGAGCGCCCTCGACCGGCACATGCAGCAGAACTACGAGAACTACCGGTACTTCGCCGTGTCCGCCCTCGGCGCGCAGCCGGACTACGCCCACTCCCGGGTGGCCGCGGGCGGCGTGCGGCCGCATCGCGTGCAGGACCCGGTGCTGTGGCTGATGTCCAAGGCGGGGACGGTGAGGTCGGTGAAGACGCCATGACTGAGGCGGGTTTCGGCCGCCTGCTCTACACCGACTGTGCCCCCGGCGCCGGCCGTAGCGGCGGCGGCGGGTTCCAGGTGCAGGCGCAGTCACCGGGGGTGGACAAGGACCAGTCGGCGCTGGCGACCGGGTGGCTGCTTTACGAGGTGCAGAACCCCTGGGTGGTGGACGGGCGGCCGGTGGCGGACTTCCCGCCGGGGCTCGCGCACGCGGCGGGGACCGGGTACGGGACCGGGCAGAGCCGCTACGTCGGCAAGGAGGCGGTCGGCGGCCGGCAGGGCAACCACCTGGCGGACTGCCTGCTCACCCGGGACGCCGAGAGCTACGGGACGATCAGGCCCGCGCAACTGTGGGGCGCGTCGTTCTGGCGGGCCGACGCCTGGCCCACCCCCGACTGCCCGGACTTCGACGGCGACCTGGAGCCGGGCCCGCTGTTCACGCTGGACGAGCTGACCGCCTGGGCGCGCGGCCGCGCCGAGCGCGGCGCGGTTCTCGCCGGGCTGCTCAGCGTGCTCGAGGACGCGGAGGGCCCGCGAGTGGTGATCGTGTCCGCCGACCCAGCCGAGGCGACGCGCTGGATCGCCGCGGCCACCTTGCTGCTGCCGCAGCGGCGGGCGATGGACGTCACGTTCAAGGTGTTCAGCGCGAACCCGCTGCGCGCCCGGCAGCGGGTGGTCGCCGTGCCCCCCGACCTCAACCCGCGGGTCGGTCCCGGCCTGGTCCCCGGGGTGTTCGTGCTCGACGCCGCGACCGGCCGGGCCGACGAGGCGCCGGTCAGCGAGCGTGCGGCCTTCCTGGCGGGCAAGCTGGCCGGCGACACGGAGGCAGACCCGTACGACCTGCTCGATGCCCTCGAGCTGGCCGAGGAGCTCAGCGGCGGCAGCTGGCCGACCGGGACGGCGGCGCTGCACGCCGCGTGGGCGCTCATCCGGCCCGACGAGCCGGTTGGCGCCACGGCGCCGGTGCAGGACTGGCTCATGAGCGCCGGGGCGGAGCAGTTGCGTGAGCACGGCCCTCAGCTGGTCGGCATGGTGCTCGCGGCCACCCCCTCGGCCGACCTGCTGCGCTGGCTGGATCACGCGGTGAGCGACGGGCGGCTGGACGTCGACCAGGAGACGGTGCGGACCAGGCTGCTCGCCGCCGAGCTGGCCGACACCCTGGCCGGCCAGCGCCCGCCCGCCGAGCTGCTGCCGCCCGCGCTGCTCAGCGGCAAGGCGGAGCGTGACGCGGAAAGTGAGCTCACCACCGCGCTGCTGGCCGGCAACGCGGGCCGCGCCAACGTCCGCCAGTTCGACCGGCTGCTGCGGCTCGCCTTCCGACACGGCGTCGTCTTGCCGCCGGCGCCGCTGGGCGACCGGCTGCACGACTTCGCGGCCGCGCTGATCGACGAGACGAACGGGACGTGGGAGCCAAGGAACCGGGCGCTGGCCGACAGCATCCTCGACCAGGTCTACCAAGAACTGCACGCGCGGTTCAGCGAGCCGCCGTCGCCACGGCTGAAGCAGGCGCTCAGCCGGTTCTGCGGCCTGTTCGACGATCGCGGCGATTACGCCGACCCGCTGTACTGCCACCTCCAGGCGGCGGCCATCGCCAGCCTCGCCGGCGAGCAGCGCCTGGCCCGGCTCAACGCGGCGCTCGACGACATCGCGGGCCTGCCCGCGGACGCGCCGGAGGCCACGGAGGCGGCGCGCGCCTTCCAGCGGGCACTGCTGGCCTGGCAGCTCGCCGACGCGGACGTGGCGCTCATCATCCTCGAGCGGCTGCCGTCGCATGTCGACCCGCGGATCGGCCAGCGGGCCATCAGCTTCCTGACCGCGGCGGAGGCGAGGCCGGACACCGGCCTCCTCGACATGCTCTACAGCCTGCACAGGAACGGCTGGCGGGCGCCGTCGGGGAAGCTCAGCGACCTGCTCAGCGGTGAGCGGCGGGTCCGCGGCTTCCTTCGGCTGGCGGGGAGCGCCGACATCGTCACCGCGAACCAGTTCAGCGACGCGGTCCGGCTGGTCAGCGGCGCCGACGCCACCGTGGTGCAGCTGCGGGCGGCCGCCCTGGTGGACGTCATGCTCGCCACGCCCAGCGAGGACCTGCTCGGCGCCGTTTTCGCCAGCTACCCCACGGTGCACGAGGGACGCGGGAAGCCGAAGCCGGTCACAGTGATGATCACGCTGCTCGGCGAGCGGCTCGCCGCCGCCACGGACGAGGAGCAGGCCCGTATCGCCGTCCGGCTGCTGCTGGCGATGACGCTGCCGCGGCTGGAGCGCGACCAGCCTAAGCGGCGCAACCGCCTGGAAGAGCTGCTGCGCGACTACGACGCCAAGCTCAGTTCCAAGGACGCGAAGCGGTGGCGCGCCGAGGTGCGCGCCGCCCTCGCGCCGGGCTCGGCGGAGCTGCGCCGGTGGGACGAGATCTGCACCGCCGAACCGCTGCGGCCCGGCGGCATGTTCCAGCAGCTCCTCATCAGAAAGTCGGAGCCGTGATCAACTTCCTCCTGGAAAACGGGTATCTCGTCGCCGCCCAGGCCGGCCTGTTGTTCGGGCTGGTGCTGATCGGGCTGACCCTGCACAAGAGCCTGTGGCGGTCGGCGCAGCTGTACACCCCCGAGCAGTTCCACGCGGAGCAGCTCAAGGCTCACCCGCCGGGCCCGGACGGGATTGGTCCCGACCTCGCCTGGCCGCTGTACACGCTGCGGCAGGCCGACGTCGACCGGACCCTGGTCCGCAAGAACCTGCGCCTGCTGTACGGGCGGATGTGGAAGTGGCCGGCCGACACCTTCTACAAGGGCAGGCACGGCCCCCGCTGGGCCTGGTGGATCTTCCTCGGCCCGTTCGTCATCGCGGTCCACGTCTTCCTGCTCGCCGCCGGGCTGTCCGCCTGGTTCTCCTACTGGGTCTACTGGGCGGTGCTGGCCACGGCCAAGTGGACCGACCGGACCGTTTGGCAGTTGGTCAGGCAGCGGATGCGGGCGGCGGAGGCCCGCCGCCGCCGGGTGAACTACACCCAGGCGGCGTGCATGGAGTGCATGCACGTCACGGAGTGGCCGGCCTACCTGTGCCCGTCCTGCCGCAGCCCGCACCACGACGTCAACCCCGGCAAGCTCGGCACGTTCACGCGGAAGTGCGCCTGCGGCGCGACCTTCCCCACGCGGGCGTCGAAGGCCGCCTGGCAGGCCACGGCCCAGTGCAAGCGCTGCAAGAAGGAGATGCCCGAGGGAACCGGCGCGGTCAGGGACATCAGGATCCCCGTGTTCGGCGACGTCAACGCCGGCAAGACCCGGTTCCTGTACGCGTCGCTGAACAGCCTGATGGCCGAGGCGGAGCGCGCCGCCGTTCCCCTCACCTTCCCCGACCCGGCGATGGAGGAGGACGTCCGGCGGGCCCGCGAGCTGATCAGGGCCCGGCGGAGCACGTCCAAGACGTCGCCCGGCGGGGTCGCGATCACGCTGCGGCTGCGTGAGCGCCATCAGTCCGACCTCATCCACATGTTCGACGCCGCGGGCGAGGACTACAGCGAGGCGCAGAAGTACGCCGAGCTCCGGTTCCTCGACGACAGCCAGGGGCTGGTGTACGTGCTTGACCCGTTCTCCGTCCCGGCGGTGCGCGAGCAGCTCGGCAGCCAGCAGGGTGAGGTCGTCGCCGCGGCGCAGGCCGCGGCCAACGATCCCGACCTCGCGTACGGCGAGGTCATCTCCCGGCTGCGCGACGGCGGCGTCCCCGTGTCCGCGCAGCGGCTCGCGGTCGTCGTGTCCAAGGCCGACCTGCTGCGCGCCGCCGGGCTCGACGTCCCCGAGGAGTCCGCGGCGATCCAGGACTGGCTGGTGAAGGCCGGCCTGCAGAACCTGGTGATGGCCATAGGCCGGGAGTTCGCCGAGGTCCGGTACTTCGCGGTGGCCTCGCAGGAGGTCACCGCCAGCCGGCAAGACGACCCGGGCGTCCCGCTGCGCTGGCTGCTCGCCACCCACGGGGTCCGGCTGCCCGGCGGCATCCCCCAGTTCGCCCACCCGGGCCCCTGACAACCGAGCAACGGAGACCCGATGAGAACACCGCAGTTCATTCTCACCTACCGGCTGGTCACGGTGGTGATCGCCGTCATCATCATCCTCCTGTTCGCGCTCGGGACGGCCGGCATCGGGCCACTGGCCGGCCTGGTCGGCCCGAGCGCACCGAAAATCGGGATCTGATGGACGCGAGCATCGTCGGGATCGACCTGGGCACGACCAACTCCGTCGTCGCCACCGTCGACCAGGGCGGCCAGGTGATCATCCTGCCGAGCCCGAGCGGTGCCGAGATCACCCCGTCGGTGGTCTACTTCGAACCGGACGGCTCGGTCCTGGTCGGTTCGGCGGCGATCCGGGCGAGCGCCGCCGACCCGGACAACGGCGTCCGGCTCGTCAAACGGGCCATGGGCAACGATTTCCCGCTGCACGTCCGCGGCCAGGACCATACGCCCGAGTCAGTCTCCGCGCTGATCCTCCGCCACCTGGCCGGCCTGGCCGTGCCGGACGCCTGGCCCGCGAAACACCGGAAGGTCCGCGCGGTCATCACGGTCCCGGCGTACTTCGGCACCAGGGAACGCGAGGCGACGCATCAGGCGGGCCTGATCGCCGGACTCGACGTGCTTGAGCTGCTCGACGAGCCGGTCGCCGCGGCGACGCACTACGGGCTGACCGCGGGCGACCGGACGCTGCTGGTCTATGACCTGGGCGGCGGTACGTTCGACACCACCGTGCTGCGGATCAGGTCGGGCGTGGTCCAGGTGCTCGCCACCGACGGGCACCACGAGCTCGGCGGCGCCGACGTGGACGGCCGGCTGCTGGACGTGATCACGGAACGCCTCGGCGAAGTGGTCAGCGCTAACGAGCTTGCCGGGCTCATCGACGATCCGGCGCTGTTCGGTGCCCTCGCACTGCAGGCGGAGACGGTCAAGAAGGAGCTGAGCGCCAGCCCCGGCCGGCAGCTCCAGGTGGCCACCCCGGCCGGGCACGCCACGGTGGCGCTGACCCGCGAGGACCTGGACGCCGCCTGCGCCGACCTGTACGCCACGACGGACGAGATCATCCGCCGGGTGCTGGCGACCGCGCGGCTCGGCGCGGGGAGCATCGACGAGGTGATCATGGTCGGCGGGTCGAGCCGGATCCCGGCGCTGTCCGCGCGGCTCACCGGGCTGCTCGGCCAGGAGCCCCGGCTGGTCGAGCCCGACCTCGCCGTCGCCAAGGGCGCCGCGCTGCGGGCGCACCACCTGGTCGGCTCCGCGCAGTTCTCCGCGCTCGCCGTGGCGCACCGCGGCCCGGGGGGACAGGCGCTGTGCCCGGGACAGGTCGCCCCCGTCGCGCCGCGCGCCATCGGCATCCTCATCGAGGACAGCAACGACCCGCGCGGGGAGCGGAGCTACGTGGCGCACCTGGTCCCGGCCAACACGCAGCTGCCGGTCACCAAGGTGGAAAGCGGGTTCGGCACCATCCTGCCCGACCAGGACTCGGTCCGGATCCAGGTGTACGAGCAGGCGGGGCCGGTGCCGTCCGCCGAGGTTGAGCACAACCGGCGGGTGCTCGACGGTGAGCTCACCGGGCTCGGCCAGCTGCCCGCCGGATCGGTGGTCAGGCTCACCATGAGGATCGCGGTGGACGGGCGCCTGACGGTGATCGCGCATGAGCCGCGGTCCGGCCGCGAGCTGCTCCTGCAGGCGTTCGTCGAGGGCGTGATCGACAACGCGGAGACCGAACGGCTCACCACCATGGTGGGCCGCACCATGGTGCGCGGATGAAGGGAGTGACTGATGGCTGACTGGATCCGGCGACCGTTCAGCTCGTCGGGACTGACCCAGATCCCGCCGGGACGCCACCTGCGCGCACTGCAGGACCGCTTCGGCGGCGGCACCGTGATGCTCTGCATCGACGTCAGCGGCTCGATGGACGGCAAGCCCATCCTCGAGGCGGTGCGCGGCGCACGGACATTCGTCGACGAAGCCGTCGAGGCGCGCTACCGGGTCGGCGTGCTGCTGTGGAACACCGACGTGGCCGCCCTCGCCGAGCCGACGGAAGACGGCCAGGCGGCCAGGCGGCTGCTCGACCGGACCAACCGCGCGAGCGGGGGCACCAGCCTGCTCCGCCCGCTTGAGAAGTGCCACCAGATCCTCGACCAGTTCAAGGACGGCGGCCGGGACCGGGTGGTGGCGATCTTCGGCGACGGCGACCTGGGGCCAAGGGAACGGGTACTCGCCAAGGTCGCCCAGATGAAGGCGGAGGACATCAGGTTCGTCACCCGTGGCCTTGGGGGCGCCGCCGCCAAGGAATTCGCCATGGTGTCCAGCGAGGACCTGCCGAGCGTGACGGTCAGCGGGGTCGATGACCTCGCCGCGGGCATCGCCGCGATGGCCGCGAGCCTCAAGCCCGTTACCGGCAGGCGCCGGCGCTAGCCGGGTACGGCACGCACAACAGGCCGTGAGCAAAGGAGCGAGAACGGCCCATGAGTTCCGGAGACGATGCGGCGGCGCTGCTCATGGTGCGCGACGCCATGGAATGGTCGGCCACGCCCGCGCGCTGGGCCGACATCGGCAACACGGCGGCCACGCTGACCACGGCGATCGCGCTCGGCGACGATGAGGCACTGCGGGAGGCGGTGTACACCCTTGAGCTGTTCGCCCCGGTGCGCGGTCCGGCCGGAGTCCTGGAGACCCGGGTCCCGGCCCCGGACGCGGTGCGCTCACGGCTCGCCGCGGCGGCCCGCATCCTCGAGGACCTCACCGCCCCTGATCAGGCAGGAGCGCAGTTCGTCCCAATGGCGATCTACCTGACCGACGACGCGATCCATGACACCGTGGAACGTGCGGTGACCGATCTCGCCGAGTCGGCCGGCCTGGTGATCGCCAGCCGGCAGCCGCCGGTCACCGGCTCGTGGTTCCGCCGGCTCCGCGCGGTCCTGCGCACCCCCGCGGGGGAGGAGGTGCTGGCGACCGCGGTGCACGCCGCCGACACGCGGCTCGCCCGGCGGCCGGACGCCGAGGTCACCGCCATGCTGCTGCAGAACCTCAGCCCGGTGATCACCGCTCTGCAGCCCACCAAGGACGCCATCATCAGGGTGGGCGCGGTGCTGGTCGTCAAGACGGACTGGATGGTCGTCGTCCACCAGCTCACCCCGCGCCAGCAGCTGGTCCTCGACCACCTGCCCGGCCTGGAGACCGCGCCGCACCTGATCCTGCACGAGCTGGGGCTGCCCAGGGGCGGGGAAGGCCCGCCCGGTGGGCACACCGCGGACGGCCGGCTTGACTGATCCGGACGGAGTTTCGCTAAAGGCGCTTCCCAGCGCTTCCCAGCGCCTCGCGGCGCTTCCCGGCCGCCTCGCGGCAGGTGTTAGAGGTAGTTCTCCAGGTCGGCGCGAACGTCGGCGGGCGGCACCGGCGGCTCGTAGCGCTTGATGACGGCGCCGTCGCGCCCGACGAGGAACTTGGTGAAGTTCCACTTGACCTCGTCGGTGCCGTCCGCACCGGGCCGGATCTGCGAGATGATCTCGTAGAACTTGCCGTACTCCGGGCCGAAGTCGCCGGGCGCCTCGGCGCGCAGGTACTGGTAGAGCGGGTCGGCGTCAGGCCCGTTGACCTCGATCTTCGAGAACACGGGGAAGGTGACGTCATAGGTGGTCTTGCAGAAGTCCTGGATCTCCGCGTCGGTGCCTGGCTCCTGCTCCTTGAACTGGTTGCAGGGGAAGCCGAGGATCTCAAGGCCGCGGTCCCGCTCGGCCCGGTAGAGCGATTCCAGTCCCTCGTACTGCGGCGTGAGACCGCACTTGCTCGCCACGTTGACGATGAGCAGCACCTTGCCCGCGTAGTCACGCAAGGGGACCTCACGGCCGTCGGGGGCGGTGGCGGTGAAGTCATGTGTGCTCGTCATGCGACCTCCTGAATATTCACGCGATACCCGATTTGACCGAGATGTCAGGTTAACAATGCCGCCCCGCCGGTCCTTCCGCGCACCCGGCCGGCGGCTCATCGCTGGTCAAGATCCCCCGTCACCTACCCCTTGAGCCGGCCGCGCTGGTGGCCTGCGGCGTGACCACCGGCTGGGGGTCGGCCGTCTACGCGGCGCAGGTGCGTCCGGGTGACACCGTGGTGGTGATCGGCACCGGCGGAGTCGGCATGAACGCGGTGCCGGGCGCGGCCGCGGCGGGCGCCAGGCAGGTCGTCGCGGTGGACACCGTCGCGTTCAAGCGGGAGCAGGCCCTCGCCTTCGGCGCCACGCACACCGCCGCGAGCATCGGCGAGGCGATCGGCCTGGTCAGCGAGATCACCTGGGGCCGCAACGCCGACCGGGTCATCCTCACCGTCGGTCTCGCCGACGGCGCCATGATCGCCCCGATGATGGCCATGGTCCGCAAGGGGGGCCGCGCCGTCGTCACCGCGGTCGCCAGCATGTACGCCACCGACGTCACGCTCAGCCTGGCCGACCTCACCCTGATGAACAAGCAGCTGGTCGGCACGATCTTCGGTTCGGCCAACCCGCCCTATGACATACCGCGGCTGCTCGCCCTGTACGAGGCGGGCAACCTCAAGCTGGAGGAGCTGATCACCAGGACTTACAGCCTGGACCAGATCAACGAGGGCTACCAGGACATGCGCGACGGCCGGAACATCCGGGGCGTGATCCGCTACTAGGGCGGGTCTTCCCCGTACGGAAGCCGTTCAACGGGTGGCCCGCCACTACCCGCGCCGTACAGTGTCCGCGAAGCTCTCTCTCCCGAGCACCCGCAGCAGGGCCAGTTGCTCCACCGACTCGGTGCCCGGCCGCGCGGTGAACAGGACGAGCGTCTGGTCGCCCGAGCCGGTCAGCAGCGACTCGCACTCGAGCTCGATCCGCCCGACCGTCGGGTGAACGATCGTCTTGTGCGTGCCGCGCAGCACGGCCACGTCGTGCTGCTGCCACAGTTCACGGAACTCCTCGCTCACCGCCGAGAGGTCGGAGATCAGGGCGTTGAGCTCCGGGTCGCCCGGGCGCCTGGCGTGGACGGCGCGCAGGTTCGCCACGTGGTTGGCCACGATCCGCGGCCGGTCCTCGGGCGGCACCAGCGCCCGGTGCTCGGCGCTGGTGAAGGCGAGCCAGTTGATATTCCCCGCCCGCCCCGGCCGTGCGGGCGCCCCGAACAACGCCTCGGCCATCGCGTTGCGCGCGAGCACCTGCCCGATGTCGCTGACGACCTGCGCCGGGGCGTCAACTAGCCGGTCGAGCACGAGCAGCAGCCCGGGACGCACGTGCTCGCTCGATGCGTCCCGGTTCCTGGTCGGGTGCCCGGCCAGCCGGTGCAGGTAGTCGCACTCGTCGTCGGTCAGCCGCAGCGCTCGCGCGAGCGCGCCCACGACCTGCGCCGAGGGATGCGCGCCGCGGGACTGCTCAAGACGGGTGTAGTAGTCCACCGAGATGCCCGCCTGCTGGGCCACGTCCTCCCGCCGCAGCCCCGGCGTTCGCGTGCGGCTGCGCGACTGGAACCCGAGCGACCCGGGATCCAGTCGCTCCCGGCTGCGCCGCAGGAAGTCGGCGAGCTCCGTGCGGTCGATCTGGCTCATGCCACCTATTCTCGCCCGGATCGCCGGGGGGCAGCCAGGGACCGCCGGTCCCAGGCTAAGCCGGTCTCTGCAACCCCGGGCCCGGCCGCGACAAGGTGGAGATCACCGACCGCCCGCGGCCCGCCGCGAGCTTCCGAACAACCTCAGCCTGAAGGATCCCTCATGCCGTCAATCCTGAGCACGACGCCCGCCCACCCTCGCTCCGCCATCCTCGTCACCGGCGCCACCGGTCAGGTCGGCCGCCGCCTCGTGCCGCGCTTGCTCGGCTGGCATGAGCCGGATGAGCACATCCTGGTCTTGGTGCGCACACAGGAGGCCGCGGACCGGTTCGCCGCGCTCGGCGCCGACGCCGTGGTCGGCGACCTGCGCGAGACCGAGGACCGCAAGCGCGCGCTGGACGGCGTGAGCGCCGTGGTTAACTGCGCGGCGACCTTCCGGACGCCGGGCCTGACGGCGGACGACATGTACGCGGTGAACCGGGACGCCGCCGTCGCCCTGGCCGCCGAGTCGGCCGCGGCAGGCGTCGGGCGCTTCGTGCAGATCAGCACGAACCTCGTTTACGGTCCTGGCGTCGGCCGCCCGCATCGCGAGGACGACGCACTGCGCGCCACCGGCGGTTATGCGTACGCGCAGACCAAGCGCGAGGCCGAGGAGCGGATCGCGCAGGTGCGGGCGGAGACCGGACTCGACGTGGTGACGCTGCGCCTGGCGTTCGTCTACGGCGAAGGCGACCCGCACATCGTCGACTGGCTGCCTCGCGCCGCCGAGTGGGCGGCGCATCAGCGCCTGCCGATGGTGCACCACGCGGACGTGGCCCAAGCCGTGATCCGAGCCATCAGGACCCCGGGCATCGCCGGGCGCGTGTACAACGTCGGCGACGACGCGGCGCTCACGGCGGTGGAGCTGTTCGCGCTGGCCGGCCGCGCGTTCGACCTCGAAGCCGCGGACGGCCGAAGCGTCGAAGACCCCTGGTTCGGCGTCCCCGACACCCGTCTCGCGCACCGGGAACTCGGCTACCGGCCGGTGTACCCGACCGCCTGGGCCGCCTGGCGCGACGGCGCCCTCTAGGTCGGTGACGTCGGGCATGATGGGCGGTGACTGAGGAGGAGGTGCCCGATGATCGGCACACTGCGCGCGGTGGCGCTCGACGCACCAGACGCCAGGCGGCTCGCCGCGTTCTACACCGCGCTCGGCGGCTGGACGGAGCGGGACGCCGACGACGAGTGGGTCACCATGGAGACGGGGGACGGGTGGCGCGTCGCCGTCCAGCGCAGCCCCGATCACGTGCCGCCGCGGTGGCCCGATCCGGCGTACCCGCAGCAGGCGCACCTCGACCTGCGCGTGCCTGACCTGGACGCCGGCGCGGCGCGGGCGGCTGAGCTGGGCGCGGAGCTCCTGCGCAGGAACGAAACCTGGTACACGCTGGCCGACCCGGCCGGGCACCCGTTCGACCTGTGCCTGTTCCCGGCGAGGCAGCAGACCACGCTGATGGGCGTGATGCTCGACTGCCCGGACGCCGGGGAGCTGAGCGCGTTCTACGCGGAGCTCCTCGGCAAGCCCGTCACCTACCAGGGCGAGGGCGTGGCGATGATCGGCGAGGACGGCGCGCAGCCGGTGCTCTTCCAGCAGGTCACCGGCTACCGCGCGCCGCGCTGGCCCGACCCCGCGTACCCGCAGCAGGTCCACCTCGACGTCACCGTCGACGACGTCGACGCGGCCGAGGCGGCGGTCCTGCGGCTCGGCGCCACCGCACTCAACGTCAGCGGCGAGAACTGGCGGGTCTACACCGACCCGGCAGGCAAGCCGTTCTGCCTCTGCTGGGACTAGGCGAGCCGCCGTCGGCCCGCCGCTGTGCGCGCGCCTCCCACCCGGCAGCGCATCCGCCCCGCCCGCGTCACCCGTCCCAGTGAGAAATCATTGGGAGTAGTTCCGACCAAATACGGGCACTAACCGCCCCCAATAATCCGGGGCGTGACAGGCGTGACAGGCGCGCCTGGCGGGAGCGGGGTGGCCGACGCCCGGATGGGCGTGGTCGGCGGGCCCGTCAAACGGCGTCGGTTATCCGGCCCCGTGCAGCAGGAACAGGATCAGCAGCACGGCCGCCGCGGCCAAGGCCGCGATGACCGCCGACTTGCTGATAAGCGGCAGCTTGCCGCCCTGGCCCGCCGCGGGCGGCGGGGGCGGCGGAAGGCTCGTGGCGGGCCGGCCGGCGCCCGCCCGGGGCGTGACCGGGCTGGCCGCCCGCGGGGGGTACCCGGAAACGGCTCCAGCCCGCGGCGCGCCCGTCCCGTGCGCCGTCGTCCCGGCGGCCGGCGGTACCGGCGTCGGCGTGCTCGCGCCGGCCGGCGGCCGCGTCGTCCACGCCGGCTGCGATCCGCCCGTGGCCGGCTGCGCCGTCTGCGTCGGCTGGGACCCGACGTCCGCGCCGGCCGTCGGCCAGGGCCACGACGGCGCGAGCGGCGACGGCGAACCGCCCGACGGCGCAGGGGACGACAGGGAAGCCACCTCGGTCTCGGGCGGGGCGCCGCCGGGCGCGTCCGGCCACACCCGCGTGTCCGGCCACACCGCCGTCTGCGGTACCTGCGGCGGCCGCGACGCCCGCGGTGCGGACTCCAGTCGCGTCGGCGCGGCCCCGCCCGGGCTCGCCGCGCCCGCGCCCGCGCCGGCCCGCCCGCCGGTCAGCGCCTGCCGAAGCGCCGCCCCGAACTCACCGCACCGCGCGTACCGGTCCATGGCCTCCTTCGCGAGCCCGCGGGCGAGCACCGCGTCCGTCCCGGGCGGCAGGTCGCCACGGAACCTGGACAACGGCGGCACCGGGTCGTTGAGGTGCGCGAACAGCGTCGCCATGGTCTCCTGACGGTGAAACGGCAGGTTGCCGGTGAGCAGGGCGAACGCCATGCAGGCCAGGGAGTACTGGTCGCCGCGCCCGTCGACCGGCTGCCCCTTGATCTGCTCAGGCGGTGCGTAGTCCGGCGTGCCGAGGAACGTCCCTGTCGCGGTCAGCCCGGTGGCCGCCATCGCTGGCTTGCTCAGCCCGAAGTCCGACAGGTACGCGTGCTCGCCGCGCCCCTGCACCACGTCGACGAGGACGTTGCCCGGCTTGACGTCCCTGTGCACAATGCCCGCGGCGTGCGCCGCGTCAAGCGCCGCGGCGACCTGCTCGATGAACATCGCGACCCGCGCGGGCTCGAGCGCTCCGCCGGCCCGCTGCAGCACGTCGGCCAGGTCACCGCCGGAGACGAACTTGGTGGCGATGTACAGCACGCCGTCGGCATCCCCGGCCCCGTACACCGGGATGATGTGCGGCTCCTCGACCGAGGCCACCGCCCGTGACTCGCGCAGGAACCTGACCCGGAACGCCTGGTCGGCGGCCAGGGCAGGGGAGAGGACCTTAAGCGCGGCCAGCCGCCCGAGCACCGAGTCGCGGGCGCGGAAGACCACGGCCATCCCGCCGGCGCCGACCTGCTCTTCGATCACGTACCCGGCCAGCTGGCTGCCGGGCACCAGCCGGGCCATCGCGGCGTACTGCTGTGCGCTGAACTCGCTGCTCACCCAGGCCTCCTCGGGCTCAGAAGCGACCCCGCGCTCCCGCCGAGGATAGTGTGACAGCAATTGGCCGATTAGTCCGCACACTTCGCCGCGCAAGCCCGTCCCGAGCGGTGATGGAAACCCGCCGGGGCAGCTGGGACGCGGGGCGTCAACTGTTACCGAACTCCGCCCGGACGGCCGCGGTGTGCTCGCCGAGCGCCGGGACCCGGCCCATGACCGGCGCGGCGCCCTCGATCTCGGCCGGCGGCAGCAGCGCGTCGATCTCACCGCCCGGCGTGCCGACCGGCTGCCAGCGCCCCCGCGCGACCAGCTGCGGGTGGCTGAACAGGTCCGCGGGGGCGCGCAGGCGGGCGTTGGCGATCCCCGCCGCCTCGAGCGCCTCGCTCACCTCCCCGGCCGTCCGGCCGGCGAACGCGGACTCGATGACCGCGGTCAGCTCGTCGTGGTGCGCGACCCGGTCCGGGTTGGTCGCGAAGCGGAGATCCGTGGCGACGTCGGCCCGCCGCAGGACGTCGCGGCACAGGGCGAGCCACTCCCGCTCGTTCTGTATGCCGAAGAACACCGAGCCGTCGGATGCGCGGAACGGGCCGTACGGCGAGATAGACGGGTGCCGTGCCCCGGTCCGCCGCGGCGGCTCCCCGCCGTAGTGCGAGAAGTAGGCGGGCTGCGACATCAGCTCGCCGAGCGAGTCAAGCAGCGAGACGCGCAGCGTGGCGCCCGCCCCGGTCCGTGCCCGGTCATACAGCGCGGCGAGGATGCCGCTGTAGGCGTAGACGCCGGTGGCCAGGTCGGCGACGGAGAACCCGGCCTTGGCCGGCGCCTCCGGGGTGCCGGTGGACATGACCAGGCCGGCCTCGCACTGGATGAGCAGGTCGTACGCCTTCTTCGCGGCATACGGCCCGTCCTCGCCGTAGCCGGAGATGGAGCAGTGGACCAGCTCAGGCCGCCTGCCGCGCAGCGTGGCGGCGTCAAGGCCGAGCCGCGCGGCGGCGCCGGGGATGAGGTTCTGCACGAAGACGTCGGCCCGGTCGATGACCGCGCCGAGCAGCGCCCGGTCGGCCGGGTCCTTGACGTCGAGGACGACGGACTCCTTCCCCCGGTTCAGCCAGACGAAGTACGACGACTGCCCGAGCACGGTCCGGTCGTAGCCACGAGCGAAGTCACCCGCCCTGGGCCGTTCCACCTTGATGACCCGCGCGCCCAGGTCGGCGAGCTGCCTGGTGGCGTACGGCGCGGCCACCGCCTGCTCGACGGAGACGACGAGGAGGCCGGCGAGCGGCAGGCCCCGGGCCGGCGGGCCCGGTTCCGGGCGACCGTTGTCCATCCCTGGCCCCTTCCGTGAGCCGGCCAGGCCCGTGGCCTGCACACTTGCTAAGTTGATCATGGGGACGGCTACCGCGGGGGAGGGTGCCGCCATGGCAAGGGGAGCGTACGTGGTGCGGGACGACAGTCCCGGCGGGCCGCCGGGAAATGTCGACAAGCTCTACCCGTACACGCTCAAGGGACTGGTCGAGGCGCTGGAGGAGGCCCGCTTCCGCAGCTTCGCCGGACCGCCGCAAGTGGTGGTGGTCAAGGGAGACGACGGCATGCGGGTCATCCGCAGGTTCGAGGGCGGCCGGGAGGACGGTGACGCGGCGGGCGGAGCACGACAAGCTCCTTACTCCTGA
>Ga0265338_10001043_pt1 | contig 46320 bp, 39 predicted proteins | sample 42126metaG_FD_193579 | JGI IMG/M metagenome (GOLD analysis project Ga0265338, IMG submission 193579) | Rhizosphere microbial communities from Carex aquatilis grown in University of Washington, Seatle, WA, United States - 4-21-26 metaG | ecosystem: Host-associated > Plants > Roots > Rhizosphere... | reverse complement strand
CACGGTGTTCCCGCACGCCAGGGCGGGGGCGATCTTCCAGGCGAGCATGAGCAGCGGTGAACTCCAGCCGATGACCTGGCCGACGACGCCGAGCGGCCGCGGCAGTGTCGGATTCGGCAGTGTCGGATTCGGCGGGGCCGCCGCCGCCGCGCCGAATCCCGCGTAGGCCAGCTTGTCCGCCCACCCGGCGTGGTAGAAGAAGTGCGCCGTCACCAGCGGCAGGTCCACATCGCGCGTCTGCCTGATCGGCTTGCCGCTGTCGAGTGACTCGATGACCGCAAGCTCCGGTGCCCGCTCGCGCAGCAGCCGCGCGATCCGCAGCAGGTAAGCGGCACGTGTCTTGCCGGGCAGCAACGACCAGGTCCGCTCGTAGGCCTGCCGTGCGGCCGCCACCGCCCGGTCCACGTCCTCCGTCGTCCCGTGCGTCACCTCGGCCAGGACTTCCTCGGTGGCCGGCGAGACCGTCTTGAATACCGCGGACCCGGGCACGAACGAGCCGCCGATGAACAGTCCGTAAGAGCCGCGCAGCGTTGCCGGTGGGCTGCCCTCGGCCGCACCGTACTCAAGCCCCATCACGACAAGCCGTCCTACCGGGCTCGCAGTACACGGTCTGGTGCCGCCGCCAGGCTCACCGGAAGGACCCACCTTGCGGAGCGCGCGCCTGCCGTCCAGAACATGCCGAACAGGTCAACTTCACAACCCCCGTATGCATGGCTAGCGTGACCGGAAGCGTAGCAGCGGCCGTGGCCTGGCCGGCAGGGTCTGGACGAAGTCCGTTCTGACCAGCGTCGACCTCGGGCGGGTCTCAACCAGCTTGGGCGGCCTCGATCGCCCGGGCGAACGCGAGCACCCGCTCCTCCGTCATCCCGATCACCTGCATGGACGCGATCACACCGCCGGCCGCGGGCACCGGAAGGGTCAGCGCGGGCAGCCCGGCCAGGCTGACCGGCGCGGTCAGCGCGGTCAGCTGGAAGCCGCGCCCGCCGAGCAGCGGAGGCGGGCCGAGCAGCGTGGGCAGCACAAGCACGGGGAAGTCGGCGAGCAGCGCGTCGAAGCTGGCGCGCACCGCCGTCCTGCCCCGCTCCGCGGCCGCCCGGTCAGCGGGGGTGAGCCGGGCACCGCGCTCCAGGTTGCGCCGCACGTGCGGGCTGAGCTGCTTGAGGTACGGCATCAGGTAAGCGTTGGACCTGAACCCCTCGGCGTCGATGAGTACGCCGATGGCGCTGAGCGCCACGTCGGCGTCCCACCCGGGCACGTGCGTCACGGCCACGCCCGCCGCCGCGAGCGCACGGTCGACGGCCGCGTCGACGGCCGGGTCGGCGTCACCGGTCGACGCGGGCACCGTGACCCGTCCCGCGGTCAGCTCGCCGACCCAGTCGGGCACTAGGAACCCGGGCTCGAGCAGGCGCATGCCGAGCTCGACCGCCGCGACGTCCGGCCCGATCGGCCCGACGGTGTCCAGGGTCGGCGCGAGCGGGTACACGCCCTTGACCGGGATACGGCCGTGCCTGGTCTTGAGGCCGGCCACCCCGCAGCAGGCCGCGGGTACCCGGACCGAGCCGCCGGTGTCGGTACCGAAGGCCACGTCTGCCTCGCCGGTGGCGACCGCCACCGCGGACCCGGTCGACGACCCGCCCGGCAGCCGCCTCGGGTCTCGCGGGTTAACCGGCGTGCCCGCCCAGTGATTGATGCCGCTTGCCGACCAGCACAGCTCGGTAAGTCCCGTCTTGCCGACGATCCGCGCGCCGGCCTCGCGGGCCGACGCAACGACCGCCGCGTCGGCCACGGCGGGATCGGCCATCTCCGCGACGACCGGGCAGCCCGCCGTCGTCGGCAGCCCGGCCATGTCGATGCAGTCTTTCACCGCGAGCCGAGGGCCGGCGCCGTTGCCGCCCGCATCGGCGGCGATGCGGATCACCCAGGTACCCATCCCCCCATGATCACCCAGCTAGCTGAAAATAGAACATACGAACGTCCATGCGCGTCCCTGCAAAGGGCAAACGCGCGGGAGCAACCCGCCATGAGCCCCGTCGCGCGGCCCCGGCCGGGCGCGGCGGGCACGCTCCGGACGCGGCCCGCTCTGTCGGCGATAGGGCGGGTCGCCGATAGGGTAAGCGGCATGCGGTTGGCCAGGAGTGCGCGAGTTGCGGTGCTTGCAGACATCTGCTGCGTGCTCGTCTTCGTGGCGATCGGGCGCGCCAGTCACACCAAGGGCGAGGCGCTCGCCGGGATCGCGTCGACCGCCTGGCCGTTCCTGTGCGGCCTCGGGGCCGGCTGGATCGCGGCCCGCGCCTGGCGGTATCCCCTGGCGCTCCGCCCCGCGGGGATCGTGATCTGGCTGTGCACGGTAACGCTCGGCATGATCTTGCGCGTCGTCTCCGGCCAGGGGACGGCCGCCGCGTTCATCGTCGTCGCGCTGGCGTTCCTCGGCCTGTTCCTCCTCGGCTGGCGCCTGCTCACGCGGCTGACCGCCCGCCAGTGACCCGCCACTTGACGAGCGGTCACCGGCCGCCCCCGGCCGCCGGTCCCCGGGTCACGCGGCTGCTAGGCGGTGACGGGGGACGGGAGGCGGCCCGCCAGGCCTCGCGGTTCACCCGCGTCGAAGCCGTCCGTCACGTTGACGATCTCGGCGAGCTCGTAGCTGCTGAGCACCTCGAGCGACAGGTCGTGCAGGCGGCGGGTCTTGGCCGCGCAGCAGTCCCCGAGCAGGGTGACGGGGAAGTCACGCATGAAGGCGGAGCGGGCGGTCGTCTCGACGCAGATGTTGGTGACCACGCCGCAGATCATCAGGGCGGTGACGCCGAGCCCGCGCAGCAGCGGCTCGAGGGACGTCCACTGGAAGGCGTCGAAGCGGACCTTGTCCACCACCAGGTCCTGCGGGGTGCAGCCGAGCTCGTCGCACACCTCGGCGTCCCACGTGCCGACGGCCAGCCCGGACACCCCGGCCAGCTCAGGGCTGTTCCTGATGAGCGCCGCGCCCTCGTCAGGGCGACCCGGCCGGTAAACGTGCCGGGTGAAGACGACGGGAATGCCCGCCGCCCGCGCCTGTCCGACCGCGACAGCCGCGTTCGCGACGGCTTCCATCGCGCCTTCAAGCCCGCGGCCAATCCGCGGGAACGAGCCGTCCGGATGGCAGAATCCGTTCTGCATGTCCACCACGAGCAGCGCGTATCGGTCGTTGTCCATCAATCGGCTCCTTTCGTGCGTCGCCTTAACCTAACACCAGGTAACGCCGCGCTGGCGAGCCCGACCTCCGCCGGGCGCCCCTCAGGAGCCCGCTGAATTAGACCGTTTCTGGGACCAGAGCTAGCAGGTTTTACCTGGTCACAGGCAAACTGTTACGCCGCAGCGTGGCAAATTCAGCAAGCTCCTGGTACACCGGTATCGTGCCGGGAATGGCGAAACGTGTTGTGCTCGCGGACATCCGCGACGCGTTTGGCAGTGAACTGGACGCAGGGCAGCAGTCGGCGCTGATCAGCTGGCTGGCGTTCACGGCCACGTTCAGCGGGGTGCGCGGGATCACCCACGCCATCAGGGCGGGCAAGGGGCCGTTCAAGAACCTGAGCGTCGGCGGGGAGCACCTGCACCACTACATGTGGGGCATCGGCCTGCTGGCCGGCGTCGGCGCCGTCGCTGTCAAGGGCGACGAGAAGCTCCGCCGCCACCCGGCCACCGCGCTCGCCTACGGCGGCGGCCTTGCGCTCATCGTTGACGAGTTCGCGCTGCTGCTCGACCTCAAGGACGTCTACTGGGCCAAGGAAGGCCGGGTCTCCGTGGACGTCGCGGTCGCGGGCAGTTCGCTTGCCGGGACCTACTTCGCCGGGTTGCCGCTGATCCGCGAGGTGGGCAGGCGGCGCCGCCGGGGCTAAGGCGCCGAGCAGAACCTGGCCCCGGCACCGTGATCACCAGCCCGAGCCGGACGACCTTACCCGGCTGGGTCCGGACCGTCCTGCTCGGAGGCGGGCGGCAGCGCGGCTGGCCCGGTATTCCCTGAGACGGCCCCGGCGGAGACCGGGAGTGCCTTGGGTGCCTGCGCGCTCAGCCGCGGGCGCTCACCGGGGCCAAGGGGAATCGCCCGGACGGCCTGGACGGCGTCCCTGGGCAACGGCCCGGGCCGCGATGGACCGGCCGCCCACGGCACCTCGTCGCCTGGCCTTTCTGGATCCGGCCCCTCGGCACCCGGCTCCGGCGGCGCGCCCGGCTCCGGCGCGCCCGCGGGCCACGGCGCTGGTGCGGGCGGGGGTACGGGCGGCGCGGCGCGGACCGCGGTGTCGAAGGCCGCGCGGAGCTTGGCCAGTTCCCCGCCGGGGTCGGTGAACCAGGCGGTGGACCAGAGCCGGTGCACGTGCCAGCCGAGCCGCTCCAGGTGCTCCTTACGCAGCCGGTCGCGGTCGCGCACGCTCCCCGAGTCCCGGTAGCCCGCACCGTCGGCCTCGATCGCCAGGATCATCCGCGCCGGGTCGTCGGGGTGCGCGGCCGCGAAGTCCACCCGGTAGCCGCCGACGCCGTACTGCGGCACCACCGTGATGCCGAGCGCCGCGAGCCTGGCCGCCACGTCCGACTGGAACGCGCCGGCGGCGGCGCCCGCGCCGTCCTCACCCGACTGGCCGTCGCCGCCGGCGTAGCCGGCGGAAGACGCCGGCACCGGGGCGACGGGGACGCCGCCGGCCCGCGCGTACTCCAGGTACTCGGCGAGCATCCGCGCGCCTGGGGCGGTCAGCCGGGACGGGTCGACGTCGTGGCTGGAGAACGAGCTGACCACGGTGAGCCGGCGGCGCGCCCTAGTGGCGGCGACGTTCAGCCTGCGCTCACCGCCGTCGCGCAGCAGCGGCCCCCACTGGTAGCGCATCCGCCCGTCCGGGTGCTTGCCGTAGCCGACGGAGATGATGATCGCGTCCCGCTCGTCGCCCTGCACTCGCTCCAGGTTCTTGACGAAGAACGGCTCGGGCACGTCTTCCGCGAAGTACGCCTCGAGGTCCCTGGCCGCGTCCCTGGCCGCCGTGGCCGCGGCGAGCGCGACGGCGCCGGAGGACCCGGCGGGCGGGGGCGGGACGGGCGGCGCGGCCGCGGCCGCGGCGAGCGCGGCGCGCAGCGCGGTATCGACGCGCTCCGCGTGCTTGACGCCGAGGGCGATCACGCCGAGCGACTCGGCCGGGCGGGTCCGCGCGTGCTCGAGGACCAGCCGGACCACCTCGGCGACCTCGGCGGCCACGGTGTCGCCCGCGCCGTCCTGCCCGCCGACCACCACGTGGCGCAGCACGTCGTCGCGGGCCACGCCAGGGAACGTGGTCAGCGCGCCGCCGTAGATCCGGTCGTTGGAGAACGCCACGAGGCGCTCGTCGCGGCTCCGGTAGTGCCAGGTCAGCGGGCAGGTAAGCAGCAGCGGCCGCAGTGCGTCGAGCACGGACTCGAACCCGGCGCGCAGCGAGACGAGCCCCTCGTCCGGGTCGTCGTCGTCCGGGTCGCCCGGGTCGATCTGGTGGAAGAAGCTGGTCGGCGGGAGCTGCCGGTCGTCGCCCGCCACCACCACCTGGTGCGCCCTGATCATCGAGCCGATCGCGTCAGCGGGCACCACCTGGCTGGCCTCGTCGAAGATCACCAGGTCGAACAGCCGGGCGAGCGGCAGCACCTGGCTGACCATCAGCGGTGACATCGCCCAGCACGGCTTGAGCGCGAACAGCACGTCGCCCGCCTGGTCGAGCAGGCGCCGCAGCGGCAGGTGACCGCGGCGCAGCGCCGCCTGCTTGCGGATCACCCGGGCCTGCAGCGGGTGCTGGTCGACGGTCTGACGCAGCCGCCTGGCCCACGCGCCGCGGACCCGGGCCCGGTTGGCCGCCAGGTGCTCGGCGTCGTAGCGGCGGAAGTCGTTAGCGAGCTCGTCGAGGGCCTCGCCCAGGTCATGCCCGGTGCCTTCGGCCGCGTAGTCGGGGTCGCGGACCCGGATCTGGTCGAGGATCGCCCGGTACCACGCCCAGTCGAAGGCCGCGGTCACCAGGTCGGGCGCGGTCATCCCGGCGGGTACCCCCGCCGCCGCGGGCATCGCGTCGTCGGCCAGCGGCGCGATCTCGTCGAGCAGCGGCCCGAGGCTGAGCCGGGCGAAGTGCCCGGCGAGCTCGTACAGCCTGGGCAGCCGCCACGGCGTCTCCTGGTCGGCGACCAGGGCCGCGAGCGCGGAGTCCGGGTCGGTGTCCAGGCCTGCGAGCGGCGCGAGCGCGGCGAGCTGCGCTAGCTGGCTCATCCACTCCTGCCAGGCCCGGGCAAGCGCCGGGTAGCCCCCCGGCAGCCGCGGCTCACTGTCTGGCGCGGCGCCGGGCAGCTCCTGCCACCGCGCGCGGACCTCGCGCCGCAGCGCCCTGCGCTCGAGGAAGCTGTGCTTGCCCTGCTCAAGGTCGTTCACCTGCGCGAGTACCTCGGTCAGGGCCTCCCGCGGCCGCTGGCTGGCGAGCAGCTCACCGGACGGCAGGCCGAGGTCGCGGCAGGCGGCGGCCAGCCGGGCCGTCACCGCGGGCAGCGTCCGGCTGCCGATCGTCACCGCGAGGTCCACCGCGGCGCGGGCCTGCTCGCGGCTGCGCAGCGGTGCGCCGAACCAGGGGGTGCTGCCCGGGATGAACCCGAAGCCGCCGAGGCGGGTGAACTCGCGTAGCTCGTCGCGGACCTGCTCGGCGACCTCGGCGGTGATCCGCTCGGGCGCGCCGAGCCGGGTGGCGACGCGCACCTGCTCGGGCACCCCGAGCAGGGCGGACTGCACCTGGTAGGCGGACAGCCGCCATGGGTCGTGCGCCCGGTGCAGCGCCGCCGCGTGCCTGGCGAGCCGTTGCTGCCGGTCGGTGAGCCGACGGTGCAGCGCCGCGGTGTTGGGGTCGGCCGCGCGGGCCGCCTGGTCAAGCGTCGCGCCGAGGCCCGCGGCGATCCGCTGCCGGTCGCGGGCGCCCTCGTGGATGTCGAGCACCAGGTCGGCGAGCCCCGCCGCGGACAGCCTGGAGAGCACGGCGTCGATCGCGGCGCGCTTCTCCGCGACGAACAGCACCTTCCGGCCGCGGGCCACCATCGCCGCGATCAGGTTGGCGATCGTCTGGGACTTGCCGGTGCCCGGCGGACCGTGGATGACCAGGCTGCGCCCGGCGAGAACGGCATCGATCGCGGCGCGCTGGGAGGAGTCGGCGTCAAGCACGGAGAAGTCGGCTACCGGGTCGTCCGGCCCAGCCGAATCGGACACTGCCGCGCCCGGTCCTGGCCGGTCAGGCCCGATGACATCCGGGTCCGCCCAGGCGGTGACCGGGTCGTCGGTCACGTCGGGGCTGGCGTCCGGCGCGACCACCTGCTGCGCGTGCGGGTCGCCGGCGATGGCCGCCACCAGGTCACTGTCCGCCAGCAGGTCGCCCGCCGCCTCGAGGTCGCGGACCATCGGCAGCTTCGCGTAGGTGAAGGTGCCGATGACCTTGCGCTTGTCGATGCGGAAGCCGGGGACCTCGGCGTCGTGGGCGGCCTTGGCCAGCTGGCCCGCGATGCGGTCGGGCGCGGGCTTGTCGATCGCCGCGCCGAACACGGTAGCCAGCTTGTGCAGCAGGACCGGGTTCACCTCGGTCTCTTCGTCCAGGCTGAGGTCGAAGTCGTCGTACCGCGCCCGGGTCGGGCTGATGGTCAGCGGGCGGAGCAGCACGGGGGCGGCGGGCTCGAGGAAAAGCTCGTCCCACCGGGCCAGGCCGGTAGCCAGGTAGCCGGCCTTGATGCCGCGCTCCTCCTGCAGCTCGCGGGCCTTGCGGTAGATCGCCTGCATGCGGCGGATGGCGTCGGCCCGGATGTCGGGGTCCCCGGGGAACAGCCTGGTGAGCCTCGCGTGCCCCGACTTCTCGAACCGTTCCACGGCGTCCGGGTCGGCGTCCGCCAGGTCAAGCGTTCCCGCCCGGCGGTCCTTGTAATACAGCAGCGTGTTGCGGCCGCCGAGATCGGTCAGCAAGTCGATCCACTGCCGCTGGGCGGCGGCGACCAGGGCGGCGCGCCTGGCGTCGCCGGCGTCCGCCTGGTCGGTCTCGCCCTGCTCGGCGTCAGCGTGCTCGGGGGGTTCGCCCAGCTCGGGGCGTTCGCTCGGCTGGGTCATGACGGCCCTCCGCGGTTCTGCGCTGGCTCTCCATGGGAGCCGTCGGCTACCCCGGCCAAGCCGGGGTAAACCGCGCATAACGCCCGCCCGCGGGGGCGGTCATGGTACGCCGACGGCGAGCGGAGCGGAGCCACGCACTCGTTCTGGCCGATGATGGCCGGAACCCGCCGCAACGGGCCAGCTAGCCAGCCGCGGCGGCGGAAACTCGGCCGGCGCTGACCTCGCGGCCTAGCGGCCCCTGGCCGCCGCGGCGACCAGCTCGAAGGAGCGCCGCCGGTCGGCCGGGTCGTGCGTCTGGGTGGTGATCATCAGCTCGTTCACCTCGGTGCGCTTGACCAGGTCGGCGAGGCCGGCGAGCACCGTGTCCGGCGCGCCGATGTGCTGGGTGGCCTGGCGGTCGGCGATGAAGGCGCGCTCCAGGTCCGAGTAGGGGTAGGCGGCGGCTTCCTCGGGGGTCGGCACCCGGCCCGGCCGGCCGGTGCGCAGCTTGAGGAAGGACAGGGCGGAGGCGCCCGCCAGGAACCTGGCCTGCTCGTCGGTGTCCGCGCAGACCACGCCCGCCGCGATCATGCTGTAAGGCTCGCGCAGGGCCGCCGACGGGCGGAACGAGCTGCGGTACAAGTCAAGGGCGGGCAGCGTGTTGTGCGGCATGAAGTGATGCGCGAACGCGAACGGCAGGCCAAGCGCGCCGGCCACCTGCGCGCTGTAGCCGCTCGAGCCGAGCAGCCACAGGTCGGGCCCGTTGCCCTCGCCGGGTACCGCGTGCACCTGCCGGTAGGGATGGTTCTCCGGCCAGCTGCCGGTGAAGAAGCCGAGCAGGTCGGTGAGCTGGCGCGGGAAGTCGTCGGGGCCCCGGCCTTCGGAAGCACGGGGGTGCAGCGCCTGCGCGGTGGCCTGGTCGGTGCCCGGGGCGCGGCCGATGCCGAGGTCGATGCGGCCGGGGTGGAGCGCCTCGAGCATGCCGAACTGCTCGGCGACCACCAGCGAGGAGTGGTTCGGCAGCATCACGCCGCCCGAGCCCACCCGGATGGCCCGCGTCGCGTCGGCGATATGCGCGATGAGGACCGGCGGCGAGGAACTCGCGACGCCGGGCATGCCGTGGTGCTCGGCGACCCAGAACCTGGTGAAGCCGAGGCCTTCGACCTCCTGCGCGAGCGCGGTGGTGGCGCGCAGCGCCGCGCCCGCGGTCGAGCCCTCCGGGATCGGCGCCAGGTCGAGCACGCCGAGCGGCACGCCGGAAATAGTCAGCGGGACATTCGCGCCAGTATCGGCGGCAGCAGTATCGGCCACGACTAGCGCCAACATCGGCGGGCGGCGCGTTCTTCCGGCGCGGGCGGCGTGTTGTCCGGTTCGCATCGCCCGCGGCCCTTGCCGCAGCGCGGTGGCCCGATCGCCCGCGGCCCTTGCCGCAGCGCGGCGGCCCGATACGATGGCGGTTTTTGCCATCGGGCCGCCGCGCGAGGACACCGGGGGTACGGGGGTCGTCCCCCGGGTGGTAAGAGCTTCATCGATCGTTCGTTTGGGTGTAACGGCGTCGTAGCTGGATTCGAATGTCGCATGTCGGATCTTGGGGTTATGAGGATCGCCATCATTACGGAGTCGTTCCCGCCTGACGTAAACGGCGTCGCCCACTGCGTAGTGCGCGTGGCGGAGAACCTCGTGCGCAAGGGCCACCACCCCCTGGTCATCGCACCGGAGCCGGGGCGCTCCGCGGCCGACGACCATCTCCCCTACCCCGTCGAGCGCGTGCCGTCCGTTCCCCTTCCCGGCTACCCGACCTTCCGGCTCGGCCTGCCCACGCCGGCCACCCGCAAGGCCATCGTCCGGCACAGGACCGAGGTCGTGCACCTGGCCAGCCCGGTCGCGCTCGGCGCCTGGGGCACCCGCGTCGCGCGGGCTGAGCACCTGCCGACCATCGCCGTCTACCAGACGGACCTGCCGAGCTACGCCCGCGCCTATCACCTCGGCCGGGCGACCGAGGCGTTCGCCTGGCGCTGGCTGCGCGACATACACAACGCGGCGGGCCGCACCCTGGCCCCGTCCAGCATGACCGCCGCTGACCTGCACGCTCACGCCCTCGAGCGCGTCTGGCGGTGGGGCCGCGGCGTGGACACCGAGCGGTTCCGCCCGAACCTGCGCGACGAGCGGCTGCGCGCCGAGATCGCGCCGAACGGCGAGGTGATCGTCGGCTACGTGGGGCGGCTGGCGATCGAGAAGCGGGTCGACCTGCTCGCCGCGGTCGCCGCGCTGCCCGGGGTGAAGCTGGCGGTCACCGGCGGCGGGCCGATGGAGGAGGAACTGCGCGCCGCGCTGCCGTCCGCGGCCTTCCTCGGCATGCGCTACGGCGCGGACCTGGCGCGGATCTACGCGTCGCTCGACGTTTTCGTGCACACCGGCCCGTTCGAGACGTTCGGGCAGACGATCCAAGAGGCGTCCGCCAGCGGCCTGCCGGTCGTCGCGCCCGCCTCGGGCGGCCCCCTCGACCTCGTGGACGACGGCGGGACGGGGTACCTGATCCCGCCGGGCGACCCGGGCGCGCTCGCGGCGGCGGTGGACGCGCTGGCCGCCGACCCGGCGCTCCGCGCCCGGCTCGGCGCCGCGGCGCGGCGGCGGGTGCTCGGCCGGAGCTGGCCCGCGCTTACCGAAGAGCTTCTCGGGCACTACGCGGCCGTCATCGAAGCGGACGCGCCGCCTGCGCGGCTGGCGGCATAACTGTGACCCCTCGCTCCCTGGCAGGTAACGCATGACGCGAATCGTGACGCTCGGCGACTCGATCACCCTCGGCATGGGCGACCCGGCGCCCGACGGCGGCTGGCGCGGCTGGACGCGCCACCTCGCCGCCGGGCTGCCAAAGCCGGAGCTGCACAACCTCGCGGCGATCGGCGCGCAGGCCAAGCACGTCGAGCGGGACCAGCTCCCTGACGCGCTGCTGCTGCGGCCGCACGTGGCGAGCGTCGTCGTCGGCATCAACGACACACTGCGGGCCGGGTTCGACCCGGTGCGGACCGGCCAGGCCACCGCGCGCACGGTCGCCGCGCTCACCGCGAGCGGCGCGACCGTGCTGACCATGCGGCTGCCCGACCCGGCGCAGATGTTCGGCCTGCCGTCCGGGCTCGCGCGGCCGCTGTCGCGGCGGATGCGGGCGGTCAACGCGGAGCTCGACCGGATCGCGGCGCACTACGGGACGTTGCACTGGGACGCCTCGACCGACCCGGAGACCTACGACCGGCGCAACTGGTCGGTCGACCGGCTGCATCCCAACGAGCGCGGTCACCGGCTCGTCGCCTGCCGGATGTGGGACCGGCTCGCGGCCGCGGGCGTCCCGGTGACCGACCGGCCAGGCGGCGAGCCGACCAGCCCCGCGGCGACCCGCGGCGACGACGTGCGGTGGATGGCGACCAAGGGAACCAAGTGGTTCCTGCGCCGCTCGGTCGACCTGATCCCCTACATGCTCTTCATGGCGGCGCGGGAGGCGCTGGTCCAGCCGCGGGAGTGGACCGGCGCGGGGGTGCCCGACTGGCTGCCGCCGGTCCGCGACCGCCAGGCCGCCATCCCGCAGACCGCGGAGCCAGTGGCCGAGTAGGTCTACGGAGACCGCATTTCGGTGACTGAAATGCCATCCGGCACGTGCATTGTCCCGGTTAAGCACTTACGCTTTGATGGCGATGAAAGCAGGGGCGGACAGCCGCGTTCTGGTACCGCCGCTGCTGCGGAACCAGGTGTTCCGGCGTTACTGGGGAGCATCGACGGTGTCGATGTTCGGCGACCAGGTTTCGTCGGTTGCGATCCCGCTCACCGCCGTCCTTGTCTTGCACGCGCGGGCTTACGAGATGGGCGTGCTCACCGCGCTGCAGTGGCTGCCCAGCCTGCTGTTCGGACTGCACGCCGGGGCCTGGGTGGACCGGCGGGGCAAGCGGCGCCACGCCATGATCCTCGCCGACATCGGCCGCGCCGTGGCGTTCGCGACGATACCGCTGTGCTTCGCGCTGCACGTGCTGACCTTCGCGCAGATGTGCGTGGTCACGTTCGCGGCCGGCTCTCTTTCCGTGCTGTTCACCGTGTCCGACGGGACGCTGTTCGTGTCGATCGTGGAGAGCGACGAGTACGTCGACGGCCAGTCGCTGATCTACGGGAGCCGGGCGCTTTCCTTTCTCGGCGGCCCGTCCGTCGGCGGGCTGCTCGTGCAGGCGCTGAGCGGGCCGTACGCCATCGTGGTGGACGCCCTGTCGTTCCTCGGGTCGGCCTTTCAGCTCGGCCTGATCCGGCCGAAGGAGCCGCCCGCCGCCAACGGCGAAGACGGCCTCACCGCCGGGCTGCGCTTCATCGCCGCCTCCCCGATCGTCCGGGCGTCGCTGACCGGCGTGGCGGTGGTCAACTTCTTCAACTTGATGTTCGAGGCGCTGTTCATGCTGTACGCGGTGCGCAGCCTGGACGTCAAGCCGGGGCTGCTCGGCGCGGTCATCGGGGCGGCCGCCGTCGGCGGCATCCTCGGCTCGCTGCTGTGCAAGCGGCTCACCGCGCGGCTCGGCGCCGGGCTCGTCTACGTGGCGGGGTGCCTGGTGTTCACCGTTCCGCTCGCGCTCGTCCCGCTCGCCGCGCCGGGGCCGGGCACGCTCACCCTGGTGATGCTGTTCGTCGCCTGCGCGTGCAGCGGGTTCGGCGTCATGGTGCTCGACATCAGCATCGCGGCGATCTTCGGGGTGGTGATACCCGACACGATGCGGTCCCGGGTGTCGGGGGCGTTCCAGTCGATCAACTACGGGACCCGGCCGGCCGGGGCGCTACTCGGCGGGTGGCTCGGTACCGTGCTCGGCCTGCGGCCCGCGCTGTGGATCGCCGTGGCCGGCGGCGTGCTCGGCTCGCTGCTGCTCGTGCCGTCCCCGCTGCCGCGCTTCCGCATGCCGGCCTGAGCGCTACACCACGGTGCGGAGCAGGCGGACCGGGGGCGAGCCGTGGGCGAGCATGCCGTCGTGCGCCGCGCGCTCCGGCAGCCCGCGGCCGAGCAGGTCGGCGGCCAGGTCGGCGACCTCGGTGTAGCCCACGTAGTAGGTCGACAGCTGGGCCGAGGTGAGCTGCGCGCGGCGCCACTTGCCCGATGCCTCGCCGTCCTCCTGGAAGCCGCGGCCGGTCATCAGGGCCATCGCCTGCGCCTCGGTCATCCCGTGCGCGTGCACCCGGGCGTCGAGTATCGCGTTGATGATCATGCGCAGCTGCATCTTGAGCTGCTGCATGCGGACCGCCGCCGGGTCGCCCTCCCCCGGGTACCCGTGCGCCGCCATCAGTTCCTCCGCGTAGACCGCCCAGCCCTCGACGAACGGCCCCGACCACAGCGCGGCCCGCAGCCTGGTCGCCCCGGTGAACCGGCGCGAGTGCTGCAGCTGCAGGTAGTGGCCCGGCATCGCCTCGTGCACCATCAGGTTGTGCACCATGTGCCGGTTGTACTCGCGGTAGAAGGAGGCGACACGCTCGGTCGTCCAGTCCTTGGGCGTCGGCGAGACCGCGATGAACGTCGCGCCAGGGACGGGCTCGAGCGGCCCGGGCGGGTCGCAGTAGGCCACCGCGATGCCCCGGTTGATCTCCGGCATGTCGATGACCTCGACCGGGTCGTCATGCAGCGTGACCAGGTCATGGTCGCGGACGAAGGCGATCTGGGCGGCGAGCGCGGCGGCGCAGAAGGCGAGGATCGTCGCCTCGTCGGGCGCCGCGACGCTCAGCCGGGCGAGCACCTCGCGGGGCGTGCCGCCGAGTCGGCCCGCCACCTCCGTGATCTCGCCGGTGACCCGCTCCAGGTCGGCCTCGGCCCTGGCCAGGATGGCGTCGGAGTCGGACGCCGCGGACAGCGCAAGCGACAGCTTGCGGGAGAACAGTTCCCGCCCGATGCGCGGGTCGGCGAACCCAGCGCCGCCCGCCGCGGCGTCATCGCCCGCCAGCCGGGCCGAGAGCCAGTCCCTGTGGTCGGCGAGCGCCGCGAGCGCGGCGGGCCGTACCCGCTCGACCGCGGCGGCCGCCGCGGCACTGGCCGCCGGGTCGCCGGCGTTGGCCGCCTGGCCCAGGGCGGCGTTCACCTCCTCAGTGACCAGGGCGATCGTCCCGCCGAACTGGGCGATCGCGGTCTCCAGGTGAACCTCGGGCATCCGGCCGAGCGTGCCGCGCGCGGTTTCGAGGGTTTCCGGGACCGCGGCGAGACGCCCGGCCAGCGAGTGCAGCCGGTCGGCCAGTGGCGCGTAGTCCCGGGCGAGCAGCAGGTAGATCGCCTGACCCGGGTTCGCGACCAGCGGGTTCCACTCGTGCTCGCGCAGCTCGGTGATCTCGAACAGGCGCCGGGCCACGTCGTTGCCGAGCACGGCCGCGTCGACGAGCAGCTCCCGGTCAAGGCCCGCGTGGTCGATGGCGGCCAGCCGGGCCGCGAACTCATCGAGGCCGCGCCGCTCGTCGTCGAGCGCCGCGGCGCCGCGCTCGGGCAGCCGGTGGTCGTAGCGGTGGTCGCCTAGCTCGGTCGCGATGTCGGGGTGGCGGTACGCCAGGTCGTCGAGGTAGTCCTCGGCCAGCCGGCGGAACTGCGCGGCGGCAAGCCCGGCCGCACCGGGCTCCCGGCCCGCCGCGGCGGCATCCCCGGCCGGCCCGGCCGGGGAGGATTCTGCGCTCACGTGTGCTCCTGTCAAGGGACATGGGTTGTCATGCGGGCCGCCACGCACGCTGCGGCTAACTCTACGGAGTGCACCAGGGGTCAGCGCAACCATGCCCTCACCGGTCTTGACGTTAAACCTACAAATCCATATCTTTTACCGCTAAGGTCGGCAGTCTCTTTCATAACGGACTGCACAGCAGCCCCTTAAGTTCACAGCAAGCACCCCGGTCTCAGCACAGGCTGATGGAGGATTTTCATGCAAAAGGAGCCCGCCTCCGTCCGGTAGCAAGTCAGCATCATCCCGAACGGGCGAGCTCTGCGAAGTCAGTTCGATCTTGTTTGAAGTTGGCGCTTTGCGGAACACCCATGGCGGGCGAGGCGTTATGGTTCTGTGAGTTGCGGAAGCTGACCGGGGCGACTGTTGCGGTTTCACCGTCACGGTGCGGCCGATGCGATAAGTTGCCCGGCGCACGCCGGCACTTCGCGCGATCGTGAGCGGAACTCAAGGTTGCTGAGGAAAACCTCAGGTAACCAGTAGGTCCGGCTCATGGTCTTTTCGGGGTCCGCCAAGGTTTGCGACCGATTCTTCCTGTGTAGCTAAAAGCAGGGCTGCCAACCGGAGCAGAGCGCAAGGGCTGCGAACAGGATTCGGGGTGACAGGACCAATGAGCGAACCATTCGCACAGTATCCGCAGGGCCAGTACCCGCCTTACGGACAGTACCCGGAGCCGCCGCGGCGGCACCACGGCCGGACATTTCTCGGCCTGACGGCGACCGCCATCGTGGCCGCGGGGGCCGGCGCGGGCGTGGCGCTTGGGCTGTCGCACGGGTCGCCAGCCGCGTCGTCCGCGACGTCGACCTCGAAGAACGAGCTGACCAGCGCGCAGATCGCCAGCCGGGTCGACCCGGCGATCGTCGACGTCACCTCCACGCTCGGCTATCAGCAGGCGACCGCCAAGGGCACGGGGATCGTGCTGACGTCCAACGGCGAGATCCTCACCAACAACCACGTGATCAACGGCGCCACCTCGATCAGCGTTACCGACATCGGCAACGGCAAGACCTATAAGGCGACCGTGGTGGGCTATGACGAGTCACAGGACATCGCGGTGCTCCAGCTATCCGGCGCGTCCGGGCTGACCACCGCGTCGACGGGCGACTCCTCGACGGTCGGCGTCGGCGACGGCGTGGTCGCCCTCGGCAACGCGGGCGGCGTGGGCGGCGATCCCGCGGTCGCGCCGGGCACGGTGACCGCGCTCAACCAGTCGATCACCGCCACCGACGAGGGCTCGGGCTCGTCCGAGCAGCTCACCGGGCTGATCGAGACGAACGCGGGCATCCAGGCGGGCGACTCGGGCGGCCCGCTGGTGAACTCGCACGGCCAGGTCATCGGCATCGACACCGCGGCCTCGACGAACTACCAGTTCGGCGGGTCAGGGAACGGCGGCTTCGGCGGGCAGGGCGGCTTCGGTAACGGCGGTTCCGGGTCCTCCGGCTCGTCGGGGTCCTCCGGCTCGGGCGGGTCGTCCACCGGGTCCACGACGCAGGGCTACGCGATCCCGATCAACACGGCGCTGTCCATCGCCAAGCAGATCGAGGCGGGCCAGGCGTCCTCGACGGTGCACATCGGCGAGACCGCGTTCATCGGCCTGCAGATCTCCAGCCAGCAGTCGGGCTACACCCAGGGCGTGCTGCTCGCCGGAGCCCAGGCGGGCACCCCGGCGGCCCAGGCGGGCCTCGCCGCGGGCGACACGGTGACCGCGCTCAACGGGCACTCGGTCACCAGCGGGACCCAGATTCAGGAGGCCCTCGTCGGCCTGCGCCCCGGTGACAAGGTGAGCATCAGCTGGACCGACACCTCGGGCCAGTCGCACACCGCGGACGTCACGCTGGCCACCGGGCCCGCGGCCTGACCACTCCCCCGCCCCTGTACGGCAGCACCGGTGCCGCCGGCCTCACGCTAGAGGCCGGCGGCACGGTCATTTCCGCCGCTGGTTAGTCGGCGGCGGAGCCGAGCGAGGTGAAGAGGGCGGCCCGCGCCTGGGCGAGGGCCGCCTGCATCGCGCCGCGGAGAACCGGCTCGCCGGGGACGGAGGTGGGCCGCACGGCGGGGCGGGCCAGGCACAGCCGGGGGACCTCGGCCGCCACGCGGCCGGCGAGCTCGCCGGCGCCGGCCTCGCCAACCGTGCCGCCGAGGACGACGAGGCCGGGGTCAAGGACGGAGCAGACCGCGGCGACACCGATGGCCACGCGGTGCGCGAGGTCGTCGAGGAACGCCGTCGCGGCCGGCGCCTGGGGGTCGCGGGCCAGGTCGGCGACCGCGGCGGCCACCGCGTCGGCCGGCGTCACCCCGCCGAAGCCGTGCTCGGCGGCCAGCGTGTGCACCGCGAGGCCGCCCGCCAGGGCCTGCAGCCCGGCCTTGCCCGGGTGCTCGTTGCCCGCCGGCAGGGGCGCGCCGTGCACCGGCATCCAGCCGATCTCGCCCGCGGCGCCGCCGACGCCCCGGCGTACCCGGCCGTCGATGACCGTGGCGAGGCCGAGGCCGGTGCCGAGCCAGATGAACGCGAAGTCGTCGATCCCGGCCGCGACGCCGTCGGCGCGCTCGGCCATCGCGGCGAGGTTCACGTCGTTCTCGATCACCACCGGGGTGTGCAGCATCTCGCGCAGCGCGTCGAGCACGCCCTCGTGCCAGGTGGGGAGGTTCACGGCGAGCCGCGGCGCGCCGGTCCGCGGGTCGAGCACGCCGGGGATGCCGAGCACGACGGCCGACAGCGCGGAGAAGCCGATGCCGGCGCTCTGGCAGGCCCGGCCGATGGCATCCCGGACCATGCCCACCGGGTCGTCAGCGCCGTTGGGGTCCACGCTGACGTCCGCGACCCGGCGCCCGGTCACGTCCGCGACGGCCGCGCTGACCAGGTCCTGCTCCACGTAAAGGCCGGCCACGTAGGCGCTTGACGGGATGACGGCGTACAGGGCGGCGTTGGGGCCGCGGCCGCCCGCCTGCTCCCCCGCGATCATCACCAGGCCGCGTTCCTCCAGCCTGGCGAGCATCTGGGAGACGGTGACCTTGGACACGCCGGTGCGCTCGGACAGCTGCGCCCGGGTGAGCGGCCCGTCGGCGAGCAGCAGCTCAAGCGCGGCCCGGTCGTTCAGCTCGCGCAGCAGGCTCGGCGTGCCCGGCTTCTGCCGCTGCCCGCCAGCGCTGGCCCTGCCATCAGCCCTGCCATCGGGCCCGCTCTCACCGAGATGTACGGTCATCGGTCCGACCCCCGTGTTACCCATCCAACCGCCAAACTCGGACAAAAATTGATATAAGTGTACATCTCGCCAGAACCGCACGTTCGATCGGCCGAGTCACCCCCCGTACCCCGCGGACACCGGGGGGTCGAGTACTCCAATCTTGGCCCGCCCACACGGATCAAACCATCGGGCAACGGCAAGATTGGAGCACTCGTCCGGGGGGTCGCCCCCCCGGGCGAAAACAGCAGCATGAGCGTTTCCCCTCCGACGAGATACCACGGGTCAGGGCCGGCCACAAGTTGGGCGGCCTTTGTTAAGTTCTGGCAACAGGTCTATCTTATAGGAAAGTTTCCAGTTAGTTTCTGTTCATCGGTCACACCAAAGTCTGACCGCAAGAGTTCACCCTCGCAGAAGGAGTGCCAGTAGTGGGACTCAGGAAGAGATCGGCCGCGCTCGGCGCGGTCGCGGGCGCCGCCGCGGCGGCGCTGGCAATCGCCGGCTGTAGCTCAGGCGGGTCCAGCAGCTCGACTGGCTCGACGGGCAGCACCGCAAGCAGCACGGCAGGCAGCACGTCGTCGGCCCCCTCGACGCTCACCGTCTGGCGGATGGGCGGCTCCGTCCCGGCCCAGGTCACCTGGATGAACGGCGTCGAGGCGCAGTTCCACCAGCAGTTCCCGCAGTACGCCAAGACGCAGGTCGTCGTGAAGTGGATCCCGTGGGGCGACCGCACCACGGACTGGAACACCGCGCTGTCGTCCGGCAAGAACATCCCCGACATCACCGAGCTCGGTAACACCGACACGCCTACCGAGGCCGCCAGCGGCATCCTCTCCTCGCTCAACAGCGAGCTGAGCTCCTGGTCCGGCACCGGTGGCCTGGTCAAGGGCATGCTGGCCAACGACACCCAGGACGGCACCACCTACGCCGTGCCGTGGTTCGGCGGCGTGCGCGCCGTGTGGTACCGCACCGACCAGTTCAAGAAGGCCGGCATCACCTCCACCCCCACGACCTGGGCGGAGCTGCAGGCCGACGCGGTGAAGCTGCAGGCGGCCTACCCCGGCACCACGGGCTTCGACGCGATCACCAACGACACCAACGCGTTCGCCAGCTTCATCTGGGGCGCCGGCGGCCAGATCGCCACCCAGGACTCCAGCGGCAAGTGGACCGGTAACCTGACCGCCCCGAAGACCGAGGCCGCCATCAAGTACTACGTCGGCCTCTACACCACCGCCAAGGTCTCCGCGTCCAAGTACCTCGGCGAGACCGAGCTCGGAGTCGCCGGGGCGACCTCCGGCGGCCCGAACGAGGACTTCGGCCTCGGCAAGCTCGACATGTACATCGACGGATCGTGGGCGAAGGCGACGCTGCCGAAGAACTCGGTGGACCTGGCCAACATCGCTTCCTTCCCGATCCCGAGCGAGAACGGGCCGGACCCGGCCCCGGTCTTCGCCGGCGGGTCCGACCTCGCGGTCTTCAAGACCAGCCCGAACCAGACGGCGGCCTGGGACCTGATCTCGGTCATGGACAACCCGACCAACTCCACCAGCTTCGCCACGCTGTCCGGCTTCTTCTCGCCTTACTCCGCGCAGATCACCGCGAGCGAAGCCGCCGGCGGCGCGTTCAACGCGGGCTTCGCCAAGGCGGCGCTGAACGGGCAGACCGCTCCGCTCAACGCCAAGAACTGGCCCACTGCCGACAACGGCAAGCTCAACATCATCCCGACCATGCTCAAGCAGCTGATGCAAGGGGCGCCGTTCGACTCCACGGTGGCGGCCGCCAACACCCAGCTGGCAAGCGTGCTCAACACCGGCAGCTGAAGCTAGCCGTACCTTCCTATGGTGACCTCTTCGCAGAGCCGGCCGGGGAGCCCCTCCCCGGCCGGCTCCACCCCTCACGGGCACGAGCCGGACGGCTCACGTAACACAGCCGGCCGTTCGGTATCGTCCGCTTACCGCTTGTCATTCCGGCAGCGCCTCGGGATCTGGATCAAGAAGCGGGGAGTGAGCCCGTACCTGCTGCTGCTGCCCGCGACCGCGGTCATCGGCCTGCTGATCCTGTGGCCAGCCATCCAGGTCGGGCTGTTCTCCTTCCAGAACTACGGGCTGATGCAGATCAGTGGCGTCCTGCCCGCCCAGTGGGTCGGGTTCTCGAACTACAGCCAGATCCTGCACGACCCGGAGTTCTGGAAGTCGCTGAAGACGAGCGTGTACTTCGCGCTGGTCGTGGTGCCGCTCACGCTGATCGTCGGGACGCTCGTCGGGCTGCTGCTCGTGCGGCTCGGGCCGAAGATGCGCACGTTCGTGTCCGTGTCCGCGCTGCTCGCCTGGGCGACGCCGGCCGTGTCCGCCAGCGTGATCTTCGTCTGGCTCGTCGACCCGGACGGCGGCGTCGTCGACTGGGCGCTGGCCAAGCTCCCGTCCTGGCTGGGCGGCGGGGCGCACTGGGCCGGCTTCTCCTGGACGAACGCCACGCTGCCCGCCTACACCGTGCTGACCGTGATGCTGGTCTGGACCGGCTTCCCGTTCATCGCGGTCACCGTGCTCGCCGGGCTTCGCACGCTGCCGTCCGAGCTGCTCGAGGCGGCGCGGGTGGACGGCGCGGGTCCGTGGCGGACCTTCTGGCGGGTGACGTTCCCGATCCTGCGCCCGGTGTTCCTGGTGCTGGCGCTGCTGTCGACGATCTGGGACTTCGGCATGTTCACCCAGGCGTACATCGTCACCGGTGACCTCGGGAACCGGGACGAGTACAACCTGGGGCTCTATGAGTACTCGCAGGCGTTCACCCAGCCGCCGCACTACGGCCTCGCCTCCGCGGCCGCGTTCGTCCTCACGATCATCCTGCTCATCGTCACGGTCGGGTACGTCCGTGCCGCCATCAAGCAAGGGTCACTCGCATGACGTCCGTCCCTCTGCCAGGTAGCACTGCGCCGGCCAGAGCCGTGTCTGGCCGTGCTGTTTCTAGCCGTGCGGTTTCCGGTCGCGGTGGCCGACGCCTGCGCCGCGGGTCGCGCAAGGCCGCACTGAACCTGGCCGGGTTGCTCGTCGCCCTGTTCGCACTGTTTCCCGTGCTGTGGATGATCTCCACGGCGTTCAAGCCAGCCAGCGAGATGTACTCGCTGACGCCGCACCCGATACCGCTGCACCCGACGCTGGCGAACTTCCGCACCGTCTTCAGCGGTTCGGTGATCGGGCTGTCGTACTGGAACTTCCTCAAGAACAGCCTCTTCATCACGATCGTCGCGGTCGCGGTGTCGTCGCTCGTCGGGCTGCTCGCCGCGATCGCGCTCGGGCGGTTCAAGTTCAGGTTCCGCACCACCTACCTGATCATGCTGCTGATCGTGCAGCTGCTGCCGCAGCAGGCGCTCGTCGTCTCGCTGTTCATCGACTTCCGCAAGCTCAACCTGCTCGACAGCCTCGTCGGGCTGATCGCCGTCTACACCGCGTTCGCCCTGCCGGTCACGATCTGGATGCTGCGCAACTTCGCGGCGACCGTGCCGAAGGAGCTCGAGGAAGCGGCGGCGATCGACGGGGCCGGGGCCTGGACGCGCTTCTGGCGCATCCTGCTGCCGATGGTGTCCCCCGGGCTCGTCACCACCAGCGTGTTCGCGTTCATCTTCGCCTACAACGAGTTCGTGTTCGCGCTGACCTTCCTCGGCACCGATACCGCTAAGTTCACCCTGCCGTTGTATGTGCAGTACTTCTACGGCCAGAATTCCACCGACTGGGGCGCGATCATGGCATCCTCCACCCTCTTCACCATCCCTGTCCTCGCGTTCTTCCTCATCACCCAGCGGCGCCTCGCCAGCGGCCTGGTCGCGGGCGCGGTGAAGGGATGACGGCTCTGGATTCCCTGGAGCCACTGGAACCAGATATCGACCCCTCGCTCGCCGCACTCGCCGACGCGATCCTCATCCCGCCGTTCTTCGGCACGACCCCTCCCCCTTGGCTGCTGCGGGCGCTTGACCGCGGGCTGGCCGGCGTCACCTTCTTCGGCTCGAACATGACCGGGGACACCGCCTCGCTGACCGCGACCCTGCGGGACGCGGCCAAACACGGGGAGACGGGGGCCGAGCCGGTCATCGCCATCGACGAGGAGGGCGGCGACGTCACGCGGGTGACGTACACGTCAGGTTCGCCCTACCCGGGCAACGCCGCGCTCGGCGCGGTGGACGACGTGGCGCTCACCAGGTCCGTCTACGCGGCGATCGGCACCGACCTGGCGCGGCTCGGCATCAACACCAACCTCGCGCCCTGCGCCGACGTGCTGGCACCGGACGGGAGCCTGGTGGTCGGCACCCGGTCGTTCGGCTCCGACCCCGCCCTCGTCGCGCGGCACGTCGCCGCCGCGGTGGCCGGCCTGCAGTCGGCCGGCGTCGCCGCCTGCGCCAAGCACTTCCCCGGGCACGGCAGCACGGCGGGCGACAGCCACCATGAGCTCGCCACCGTGGCCGGGACGATGCAGGACCTGCGCGCCCGCGACCTGCCGCCGTTCGTCGCGGCCATCGGGGCCGCGTCGCTCGCCATGATGCCCGGGCACCTGCGGGTGCCCGAGCTGACCGGGGAGCTGCCCGCGACGCTGTCGCCCGCCGCCATCACCGGCCTGCTCCGCGGCGAGCTCGGCTTCGACGGCGTGGTCATCTGCGACGCGCTGGAGATGAAGGCCGCCAGCGCCGCCTTCGGCATCCCCGAGGCCGCGGTGCTCGCCGTGATCGCCGGCACCGACCTGCTCTGCCTCGGGCGGGACACCGACGAGGCGATGTACCACGGTGTGCGCTCCGCGCTCGCCGACGCGGTGACGTCGGGCAGGCTCTCCGCGCAGCGGCTCGAGGAGGCCGCCGCCCGGGTCGCCGGGCTGCGGGCCCGGCTCGCCGCCGGCCGCGGCGCGTCGGGCATCCCGGCCGACGGCGCGGTCGGCGCGGGCGACGGCATCGGGCTGGTCGCCGCGCGGCGCGCGCTGCGCGGCTCAGGTCCGGTCCCAGGGCCGCTCACCGACCCGCTCGTGGTCGAGGTCGAGCCGGAGGAGAACATCGCCGCCGGGCGGTTCCCCTGGGGCTTCGAGCCGTGGGCCGACGTGCTCCGGGTCGACGTGGCGGCGGGCGACGGCCCAGTGCTGGCTAACACGGTGCTGGCTAACACAGTGCGGACTAACTCCGCGGCGGCGGCCATACTCACGGCGGCCGCGGGCCGGTCCCTGGTGCTCGCGGTGCGGGACGCCCGCGGCGTGCTGCCGCTCATCGGCGAGCTGGTCAAGGTCCGCCCCGACACGGTCCTGGTCGAGATGGGCGTGCCCGCCTGGACGCCGCCGCCAGGAACGTCGTACCTGGCCAGCTACGGCGCGTCCCGTGCCTGCGCCCAGGCCGTCGCGGAGGCGCTCGGCCTGCACTGACTCCGCACCCGCCCCGCGAGCGAAGACCGGGGCAGCCGGACCATCGGGGTCGCCGGCTGCCCCGGTCTTCTCATGGTCCGACTACCGTCAGGCGCCTCCGGTCGCGACAAGGGGCGAGAATGGCCTCATGGTTGATGTCAGGGGCAGGCTGCCCGGTGGGCCGGGTGTTCGTCCGCTTTTCCGTTACGCCGCCACGGCGGTGGCGGCCGGGCGGGTGGGGCTTGGCGCGGCCGCGCTGGCCTGGCCCGCTGGGCCGGCCAGGCCGTGGGTGGGCTCGTCGGCCGACGAGCTCGGCGCTCAGGTGTTCGGGCGGGCGCTTGGCGCGCGTGACCTGGCTCTCGGCCTGGGCGCGCTCGTCGCGGTACGGAAATCGTCCGCCGACCCTTCGTCGGCTGGCGCGTGGTTCGCCGCCGGGGCGCTGTCCGACGCCCTGGACGTGGCGGTGACGGTGGCGGCGTGGCCGCGGCTGCCGCGGTTTACCCGGTGGCTGGTGGCCGCGTCCGCGGCCGGCGCGGCGGTCGCCGGCGCCGCCGGAGCGATAGCCGCCTTCCAGGAGTGCACCCCCCAGGCTCCCCGGTTAACGGGTATCCCTGTCGTCGTGGCTGGCCGCTTGGGCTAAATCGCCGGGGTCGCCCGGGGGACGATGGACTCGGTGGGGGTGCCCGCGGGGAGGGTGCCGTAGGCGCGGCCGCCGCCGTCGGCCAGGCGGGTGGCGGTGAAGGCGTCGGCGACGGCGGGATGGCCGTGCCGGATGAGCAGGGACGCCTGCAGGGTGACCGCGAGGGACTCGGCGAGGCGGCGGGCGGCGTGCTCGGAGGGGTCGGCGGCGTCCTTGCGCAGACGGGCTACCGCGTCATCCAGGCGGCGGTCGGCGCCCTGCGCCTGGTCGAGCTCGGCGAAGAAGGCCTCGGCCGTCTCGGGCTGGCGGGTGAGCGCGCGCAGCGCGTCGAGCGCGGCGACGTTGCCCGAGCCCTCCCAGATCGACTGCAGCGGCGCCTCGCGGTACAGCCGGGGCATCCCGGACTCCTCGACGTACCCGTTGCCGCCCAGGCATTCCAGTGCCTCGGCGGCGTGCGCGGGCGCCAGCTTGCAGACGTGGTACTTGACGGCGGCCAGGGCCAGCCGCCGGAACGCCTGCTCGGCCAGGTCGCCGCCCGCCGCGCGGTCGGCCGCGGCGGCCAGCCGCATGGCGACCATGGTGGCGGCCTCGGACTCGATGGCCAGGTCGGCCAGGACGTTGGCCATCAGCGCCTGGTCACGCAGCTTCCGGCCGAACGCCGCGCGGTAATTCGCGTGGTGCGCCGCGTGGATGACGCCGAGGCGAAGGCCGGTCGCGGCGGCGAGCACGCAGTCAAGCCGGGTCGCGTTGACCATGTCGAGGATGGTGCGCACGCCGCGGCCCTCCTCGCCGACCAGCCAGGCCGTCGCGTTGTCGTACTCGACCTCGGCGGAGGCGTTCGACCGGTTGCCCAGCTTGTCCTTGAGCCGCTGCAGGTGCATCGCGTTGCGGGTGCCGTCGGGCCGGACCGCGGGCAGCAGGAAGCAGGTCGGGCCGGACGGCGTCTGGGCAAGCACCATGAACAGGTCGCCCATTGGCGCGGACGTGAACCACTTGTGGCCGGTAATGCGGTACGTCCCGTCCCCCGCGGCGGTCGCCGTCGTGGTGTTGGCGCGGACGTCGGAGCCGCCCTGCTTCTCCGTCATCGACATGCCAGCGGTCAGGCCGCGCTTGGCGGCCGGCGGCCGCCTGCCCGGGTCGTAGGCCGGCGCCGCGAGCAGCGGCTCGTACTGGGCCGCCAGGTCCGGGGCGTGGCGCAGCGCGGGGACGATCGCGTAGGTCATGGACACCGGGCAGAGATGGCCGGCCTCGGCGTGGCCCCAGACGTAGAGCCCGGCGGCGCGCCCCAGGTGCGCGCCTGGCCGCTGGTCCCGCCACGGGGCCGCGTGCAGGCCGTGGCCGATCGCGGTCGTCATCAGGTCATGCCACGCCGGGTGGAACTCCACCTCGTCGACCCGGTGGCCGTAACGGTCGAACGCGGCGAGCTTCGGCGGGTTCTCGTTGGCGAGCCTGCCCTGCTCCTGCGCGTGCGCGGCCCCGGCTAGGCGGCCGATCTCGCCGACCCGGGCCAGGTCCGCCCGGGTGCCGAAGACCGCGAGGGCGTCGAACAGGGCCGGATCGTCCGACGCGTCATAGCCGGCCAGCGGCGGCGGCTGGTTGGTGACCTCATGCGTGGGCATAGTGCCGAATCTAGGCGGTCAGCCGCACGGCCATCCAGTCGGCCATCCGGGAGCGGGACTCGAACGCGCGGTTGGTCACGCCGTGGCTGCCGTCCGGGTACACCACGAGCTCGGCCGTCCTCACCTCCTTGGCGAGGCGCTCCTGATGGTAAGCGGGGGCGATGACGTCCTTGCCGCTGCCGACGACGAGCAGCGGGGTGTCGATGTGCCTGACGGCCTCTTCCAGGGTGAGCGTGCCCGCCAGGACGCGGGCCTCGTCCGCGGAGCGCGCGCCGGAGCGGGCCTGGAAGGTGGCCTTCGTCTGCGGGGGGAGCTCGTCCCAGTCCAGGTCGAGGCGGTACGGGGCGGCCAGCGAGACGACCGCGCGCAGCCGCTTCTCGTACGCGGCGGCGCGGGCCGCGTAGTAGCCGCCGAGGCTCACGCCGAACAGGCCGATCCGCTCCCCGTCCAGGCCCGCGCGGTCTTGCAGGAAGTCGACCACGGCGGTGGCCACCTTCTCGTAGGCGGGCTCGATGGGCAGCTCGTACTCGGACTCCCCCTGGCCGGGGCCGTCGATGGCGAGGGTGGCGAGGCCGCGGGCGAGGAAGTACTCGGCGGTCGCCTGCAGCTCCTCCTTGACCGAGTCGAGGCCGGGGACCATGATCACGACCGGAGTTCTGGCCAGGCCGGCCGCGGGCGGCACGCGCAGGTAGCCGGGCAGGGTGGTCGACCCGTAGGGGACGCGTACCAGCTCGGCCGGCGGGCTGAGCGCGGGCGCGGCCCGGCGGAAGCAGGCGACCGTCCGCTCGTGCGCGGCGCGCTGCTGGGCCGGGTCGTCAGTGAACACGAACTTGCCCCAGTGCCAGGCCAGCGCGGCGCGCTGCCAGGCGCCCGCGGCGGTCTGCCGCTGTCCCGCGTCTTCGGAGGCCTCGGCGAGCTGCTCATAGCGCGTCGCGGTGACCCCCCACTCCCGGCACCAGTCGGCCCACCGGGTGATCCGCGCCAGGGTCGCGGTGAAGTCGCCGTAGTCGGTGCCGTTCGAGGTGAACCGGTTGCCCCACTGGGCGAGCGCGACGGCCACCCGGCGGTCGGGGGGGCCGGGCTCGCTGGTGCCCGCTGCCTGCTGATCATGCGCCATGGGGCGATCCTAGGCGGGCCTCGGCGACAATGGAGGTATGACCGAGCCACAGCAGGCCATTCCCGCAACCCCGGCGCCGGCCGGCCGCGACCCGGCCGGGCCCGGCCCGGCGGGTAACGGCCAGCCGGGTAACGACCAGCCGGGCACCGCGTGGACGTCGAGCGGGCGGACGCCGCTGCGGAACTTCCTGCGCACCGAGACCGGCTCGGCCACGATCCTCGCCCTTGCCACGCTCGCGGCGCTGATCTGGTGCAACGTCGCCGGCGGCAGCTACGACCGGCTGTGGGCGAGCGAGCTGTCCGTCCGCGTCGCCGGGCACGCGATCACCATGGACCTGCACGAGTTCGTCAACTCGGGCCTGATGGCGCTGTTCTTCCTCGTCGTCGGCCTTGAGGCCCGCCGCGAATGGGACATGGGCGAGCTGCGGGTGCGCAGCCGGGTGACGCTCCCGTTCCTCGCCGGGCTCGGCGGCATGGTGGTGCCGATCGCGATCTTCCTGGCGATCAACGCCGGACGGCCGACCGCGCACGGCTGGGGCGCCGCGGCGTCCACCGACACCGCGTTCGCGCTCGGCGCGCTCGCCCTCGCGGGCGGGAGCCGGCTGCCCGACCGGGTGCGCACCTACCTGCTCACCTTCTCGGTGGTCGACGACCTGCTCGGGCTCGCGATCATCGCCGTGTTCTACAGCAGTGACGTTCGTTTCGTGCCGCTGCTGATCGGCGTCGCCGTGCTTGCCGTGTACTTCGTGCTTACCCGGCGCGGCGTGCGCAACGGCCCAGCCTACCTGGTCATCGGTGTCGGCGCCTGGGTCGCCTTCTTCGAGTCCGGGGTCGACCCCATCGTCTCCGGCCTGGTCATCGGGCTGATGACCTGCGCCTACCCGGCGGCTCGGGAGAACCTTGAGCAGGCCAGCGACGCCTTCCGGCTGTTCCGCGAGCAGCCGACCGCGCGGCTCGCGGCCGAGGCGCGCCAGGTGGTACGCGGCGCGATCTCGCCGAACGAGCGGCTGCAAGAGCGGTACCACGTGATGACCAGCTACCTGATCGTCCCGCTGTTCGCGCTGGCCAACGCGGACATCAGGATCAGCGGCTCGTTCCTCGCGCACGCCTACACCTCGCCGGCGACCCTCGGCATCATGATCGGCTACGTGGCTGGCAAGCCGATCGGCACCGCGGGCACGGCGTGGCTGGTGAGCAAGGTGACCAGGAGGCGGCTCGCGCCGCCGGTCGGCTGGGGCGCGGTACTGGGCGTCGGCACGGTCGCGGGGATCGGGTTCACGGTGTCGCTGCTTATCGCCAGCCTCGCCTTCACCGGCACCGACCTCGCCGAGGCGAAGCTCGGCGTGCTGTCCGGCGCGATCTGCGCCACGCTGCTCACCTGGGCGGTGTTCCGTGGCATCGGCAGGCTCTCGCCGCGCACCCGGCTGCGGGCGCTGTACGGCACCACGGCCACCGTCACGGACCTGGCCGTCCCCGTCGACCCCGAGCGCGATCACATTCGCGGCCCGGTGGAGGACGCGCTTGTCACCCTGGTCGAGTACGGCGACTTCGAGTGCCCGTACTGCGGCCAGGCCGAGCCCGCCGTCCGCGGGCTCATCAGGGAGTACGGCGAGCTGCGCTTCGTCTTCCGTCACCTGCCGCTCACCGATGTCCACCCGCACGCGCAGCTCGCCGCCGAGGCCTCGGAGGCGGCGGCCGAGCAGGGCGCGTTCTGGGAGATGCACGACTCGCTGATGGACCACCAGGGCGCGCTTACCTTCGGCGACCTGGTCCGGTACGCGGGGGACCTAGGGCTCGACACCGCGAGGTTCGCGGCCGACCTGCGCAAGCACGTCGGCTCGGCGCGGGTCGCTGAGGACATCGACTCCGCGGACCTGGCCACCGTCTCTGGCACGCCGACGTTCTTCATCAACGGCATCCGCTACTACGGCGCGTACGACCTGGCCGCGCTGAAGGAGGCGGTGCGCGCCGCTAAGGCCCGCGCGGTCCTCGTCGCGCGGTAGGCCGGTGAAAGGATGACGAGGCACCAGTTGGCCGGACGAAAGGCGGTCGAGTGACCGGCAGCCAGCTACGCGGCAGCATCGCGATCGCCGGCGGGTACGTCGTGCCCGTCGAGGGCGAGCCCATCGACGGCGGCACGGTGCTGATCACCGACGGGCGGATCGCCGCGGTCGGCGGCCCTGACCTGAACCTGCCGCCGGGGGTGGACGTCCACGACGCGTCCGGCCGGTGGGTGCTGCCCGGGCTCGTCGACGCGCATACCCACCTCGGCGCGCGTGAGGAGGGCGAGGGGTGGGCCGGCCACGACACCAACGAGCTGACCGGCCCGGTCCAGGCGCACGTCCGGGTGCTCGACGCGATCAACCCGGCCGACGAGGGATTCCGCGACGCCATCGCGGGCGGCGTGCTGGCCGCCGGCGTCACCCCCGGTTCCGGTAACCCGATCGGCGGGCAGACGGTCGCCATCCGCTGCTGGGGCCGGACGGTCGACGACATGGTGCTCCGCTCCCCCGCCGGGATGAAGTCCGCGCTCGGCGAGAACCCCAAGCGGGTACTCGGCGAGCGCCGGGTCAACCCGTCCAGCCGGCTCGGCACCGCCGCCGCGATCCGCGCCGCGCTCATCGACGCGCTCGGCTACCTGGAGAAGGAAAAAGACCGCGATCAAGGTCAAACACGTGACCAGCCAACACGTGAGCGGCCTGCTCGGTCACGCGACCTGAAACTCGAGGCGCTCGGCCGCGTGCTGCGCCAGGAGATCCCCTGGCGCCAGCACTGCCACCGCGCGGACGACATCGCGACGGCGCTGCGGCTCGCCGACGAGTTCGGTTACGACCTGGTGATCGACCACGGCACCGAGGGGTACCTGATCGCGGACAAGATCGCCGCCGCCGGGGTGCCGGTGGTGACCGGGCCGTTGATCACCGCCAGGTCCAAGGTCGAGCTGCGGAACCGGACGATGGCGAACCCCGGGCTGCTCGCGGCGGCCGGGGTCACCGTGGCCATCGCCACCGACCATCCGGTCGTCCCGGTCCACCTGCTGATCGTCCAGGCGGCGCTCGCCGTCCGCGAGGGCCTGGACCGGGACACCGCGCTGCGCGCGGTCACCATCACCCCGGCCCGGATCATGCGCGTCGCGGACCGGGTTGGCTCGCTTGAGCGAGGCAAGGACGGGGACGTGGTCGTCTGGTCGGGCGACCCGTTCGACGTGATGTCCCGCGTCGAGTCCGCCTACATCGGCGGCCGTGAGGTGTACCGCTACGACTACGCCTCCCGGTCCGGGATCTTCGCCGCCCCGTGACCGGCTGAATGCGGCCCGCCCGGGGGTGGCGGTCCCGCGGGCGGTCTTATTCAGCGGGCGCTCAGGTGTTGGCGAAGGTGCCGGTGGCGATCACGGTCCCGTTGGCGGAGACCAGCCGGGCGCCGGTGAGCTCCCCAATGGTGCCGGGGTCAGGGCTGCCCCACGCGCCGTAGCCGTCGGCGAGCTTGAACGAGCCGACCGTGGCGACCCGCCCTTCCCCGTCAATGACCTGGCAGGTCACGAGCCCGTCGCCCGACCCCAGGTCGACCGACATGTACAGCCACTCGGGGTCGCGCGAGTAGTAGAAGACCCGTCCCACGTGCTCGCTGCCGGCCGACACCAGGCTGGCCGACATCAGCGGGCTGGCGGCCGGGGCCGAGCCGACGCCGATGCGCCAGCCGCCCAGGCCGGCCCCGATGACGGCGAGGCACACCACGGCGGCGGCGAGGACGCGGCGCATCCGGCCTGGCCGGCTGGCGCCGCCGGGTCCGGCCGGCGGGGCGCCGGCTTGCCTGTCCCCAGGTCGCACCGTGTCTCCGTCGGCCCGGCGGTGACGCGGCCCGTTTGTAGGGCCGGGCAGCCCCAGCGGACGCGGATCCTTGGCACCCGGTTCACCATGCTCGTCTCGCTTGTCCCACCCGTCCCGCTCCTCCCGCCCGTCACGGCGGCCCTGGCGGTTCCAGCCGTGCTGGCTGCCCTGGCGGTTGCGGGCGTCCTGGCTGCCTTGGGCGTCCTGGCCCGCGGGCACGGGCAGCCCAAGCCGCTGGAGCACCCGGGTCTCGAATCCGGCCGGCGGCTCGGCGGGCGGCAGCAGCTCGCGCAGCTGCTCGCCGGTGGCCATCAGCTGCCGCACGTCCTCGCGGCACGCCTCGCACGTGTTCAGGTGGGCGATGGCGACCGCGCGCTCACGGCCGGTCAGCACCCCGAGCGCCAGCTCGGCGGCCACGTCGGCCAGTTCCGCGCAGCTCATGTCGTTCAGCTCATTCATCTCCCGCCTCCTCCGGGAGGAAGGCAGCCCGCAGTCTCTGCATGCCGTCTCGTATCCGGGTCTTCGCCGTGCCGAGGGGTATTCCCTCGGCATCCGCGACCTGTTTCGCCGTCATGCCGTATATCCCGGACATGGCCACCGCCCGCGCCTGGGGCGCGGGCAGCCGGGTGAGCGCGCGCCGCAGGCCGGCCGCGCTGTCGTTGGCGACCGCCAGCCGCTCTGGGCTCTCCGTCATCGCGGCGAGCAGCACCGGCAGGTCGTCCGGGTCCATCGGCAGCGCCGACCGGGCGCGAACCACGTCGATCGCGAGGTTGTGGGTAATCGTTGTCAGCCATGCCCGGACCGACCCGCGCCGGGAGTCGTACAGCGAGGCATGCCGCCATGCCTGCTCGAAGGCCTGCTGCGCGACGTCCTCCGCGGTGCCCGGGTCGCCCGTGACGGCCAGGGCCACGCCGAAGACGATCCGCTGGAAGCGGCGCACGAACGCCACGGCCAGCTCGGCGTCGCCCGCGCCCAGGCCAGCGAGCAAGCCTTCATCGGCTTGCCGCTCACTTGCCGTACCCATGTATCCCATTGTCGGGGCAACTTACGTCCGTGTGGGCACTGGTGACGAATTACTCGACACCAGGGCCGGCCGGGCGAGTGCGAGCACGCACGCCGCGACGAGCAGCACGAAGGCGGCGGTGAACTCCACCGCGAGGGAAAGCGTCGCGTAAGGCACCGACAGGCTCTCCTTGAAGCCGAACAGCCCGACATGGGCGCTGAGCAGCAGCCCGACCGCGGTCGCGGCGCCGGTCGCGGCGCCAACGGCGAGCATGGCGAGCCAGCGCAGCGCCACGATGGCCAGCGCGATGACGATGCCCGCGATGGCCTGGACGAGGAACAGCGGCCCGATCACGCTGACGTCCTTATAGCCGTCCGACCACAGCATCAGGTGGATCACGGCGGACCAGACGAGGAACGCGGCGCCGGTCACGGCCAGCACCAGGACGGTCAAGCGGGCGATCCACGAGTTCAGTGCGCCAGGCCTGCGCAGCAGGAACCGGATGGCGCTGTCACGGTTGAACATGGCACATACCCCCTAAGCTTCTGCGGAAGACGATCTGGTCGTTGAGGTGGCAACGGTCGTCCACCGGCCACGGCTTCCCCGGTGAAGGCCCACTGGCCGACCGGCGTGGCCGGCCCGAGGAGAGCGTGCGCGCCCCCCTCGGGCCGGGTCTGGCCGGATCCCCTCATCCGGGCGAGTAAACGTCGTCATCGCTGCGTCAGTACCCGCCGCCGGCGGCCTTGCTCGACGCGGGCGCGGCAGGCGCGGACCCGCCGCTGCTCACGGTGAACGCGGACACGGACGCGGTGACGTCGCTGCCGCTCGGGGACACGAGCCACCACTTGGCGCCGAACGAGTCGCTGCCCTGGCCGCTGGCCATACCGGAACCCGAGTCGCCGGCGTAGTAGTACAGCGGGTGCCCGTCGTAGGTCACCTGCTTGGTGCCGTCAGACCGGGTGATCGTGCCCAGGCCGCTGGCGCTCGCGCCGCCCGTGGCGGTCACCGTGCCCGTGGCCGTCACCGGGGGCCAGGCGCCCGCGCACGCGCCCGCGCAGGTGGACGCGTCCCCGGTGTCCTTGACCCACAGGTACACGGCGCGGCCCGAGCCGTCGATCAGGAACGTGCCCGCCGACGACGTGGCGGTCGTGATGACCGTGGCGCCTGACCCGCTCCCGCTGGCGGCGCTCGCCGCCGGGCTGGCCGGCGCCGAGCTGCTGCCGCCCCCGCTGGAGCACGCCGCGGCGAGGACCACCACGGCAGCCGCGCCACTCACGCCCGTGGCCAGCCTGGCTACGGGGGACATCCGTATCCACATGGAGTCTCTCATCTGGTCATCTCCTGTTCAGCGCGGTCCGGCCGCCCTAGTCGCGACGCCCGCGGCAACTTTCGATACAGATACGGGACGAGGAGCGAAACGGGATTGGATACCAGGCGAGAAAAAGGAAAGGAGTTACTCAACTACCAGCCGGTACCGGCGTCGCGGACGGGCAAGACGGAGGGCCGCGTCGCGGGCGGACAGGGCGGGGCGGGGTCGCGGCACCCGCCTCGGCGCTAGCCCTCGGGGACGGTCTCGCGCAGCTCGCGGAAGGCCTCGGTGAGGCGAGGGAGCGTCCAGGAGGCGTTGAGGCCGCTGGGGTTCGGGAGGATCCAGAGCCGGGCAGCGCCCAGGGGTTCGGGCTGAGGGCCGAGGCGGGCCTTGGGCTGGGCGAAGGCGGTGCGGTAGGCGGTGACACCGGCGATCGCGACGACGCCGGGGCGGCGGGCGGCAACGAGCGCGCGCAGCCGGGCGGCGCCATCGCGAAGCTCGGCGGGCGTCAGCTCGGCGGCCTGCGCGGTCGCCCGCGGTGCGATGTTGGTGATGCCGAGGCCATAGCGGGCCAGCTCGGCCTGCTCGGCCGGGCGGAGCTGGCGCGGGGTGAAGCCGGACGCGTGCAGCGCCGGCCAGAACCGGTTGCCCGGCCTGGCGAAGTGCCAGCCGGTGGCCGCCGAGTACAAACCGGGATTGATCCCCGTGAACAGCACGCGGAATGCGTCCCCCGGCGCGGGCAGCACGTCGGGAATCGTGGCGTTCTTCGCCGCCTCAAGGTCCAGCATCACCGCAGGTGGTCGCGCCAGGAGTAGCGGGGCTGGTAGCCGATGAGCCGGCTGGCCCGGGCGGTGGACAGCAGCGAGCCGAACTCGGCGACCTCGCCGGTGAGCGGGACGTCGGGGAAGACCTCGGCGAGCAGGTCACGGGACGGGCGGTTCATCACGGTGTCGGCGGCGGCGATGATGACGTTCTGGCTGCCCGTGACGTCGGCTTCCAGGCCCAGGCGGCACGCGGCGGCGACGTCGCGGACGTCGACGTAGCCCCACAGGTTCCACTTGCGCGCGTGGGGGTCCGGCCAGTAGGAGGGGAACCGCTCGTAGTCGCGGGTTTCCATGATGTTGGAGATGCGCAGGCCGACAAACCCGATGCCCGACCAGCGGGAGATGTGCTCCGCGATGGTCTCGCTGGCCACCTTGGACAGGGCATAGGTGGTGGCCGGGAACGGGAAGTGGTCCTCATCGACCGGGGCGTAGCGCAGCTCGCCCGCCGCGCCGGGCGACTGCTCGGGGCCGTGGCCGAACGGCAGGCCGAGCGTGGTCTCGCTGGACGCCCAGACCACGGCGGACAGGCCGAGCGCCGCGGCGGCGTGGAAGACGTTGAAGTTCATCGTCGCGTTGGCGGCGAACGTGACCGCCGGGGTAAACCGGCCGGGCGCTGGGATGTTCGCCAGGTGCACCACCGCGTCGGTGCCGCGCAGCACCTCGGTCGCCTGGCCGTAGTCGGTGAGGTCCGCGGCCAGGATGCCCGCCGCCGTGTCGTCGCCCTGAGCGACGTCGGTCGCTACCACGTCGTAGCCGTGCTCGCGCAGGTGCAAGACGGCGGCCGTGCCCGCCTTGCCCGCCGCTCCGGTGACGCAGACCCGTCCTAGTGCATTCGCCATACCGATGAGCCTAACGGGGCGCGACCCGCCGCCGGTAACAGCCGGCGGACGGAACGGGGGCAACCACGCTCCGTTCTGGATGATCGGTCTTGTTGAGCTGGCTAGCCGGCACCGCGGCTGGCGGGGACGCGCTCGGGCTCGGGCGGCGGGCCCGGCGGGGTCCCGTCGCCGAACGGGCGGCCGCCCAGGTCTTCCCGGTGGTGCGGAGTGAGCCAGCCGGACCGGTCCGGGCCGTCGGGGACGATGCCTGAGGGGTTGAGGTTCTTGTGGACCAGGTAGTAGTGCTGCTTGGTCTGATCGAAGTCGATGGTGTCGCCGAAGCCGGGGGTCTGGAACAGGTCGCGTGCGTACGCCCACAGCGCGGGGAACTCGATGAGCTTGTTCCTGTTGCACTTGAAATGGCCGTGGTAGACGGCATCGAACCGGGCCAGGGTCGGCCAGAGCCGCACGTCCGCCTCGGTGATCGTGTCGCCGACCAGGTAGCGGCGGGCGGTAAGCCGCTCCTCAAGCAGGTCGAGTCGCGCGAACAGGGCCCGGTACGACTCGTCGTATGCCTGCTGGCTGGTGGCGAACCCGCAGCGGTAGACGCCGTTGTTCACCTCACGGTAGACCGGGCCGGCCACCTCCTCGATCTCGTCGCGCAGCCGGTCCGGGTACAGGTCGGGGGCGCCGTCACGGTGGTAGGCCGTCCACTCGTCCTCCAGGTCCCGGGGGATCTGCCGGAAGTCGGAGGTCACGACGGCGCCGCTCGGGATGTCCACGATGGCCGGGACGGTGACGCCGCGGTCGTAGCCGGGCACCGCCTTCTCGTAGGCCTCACGGAGCCAGTGGATGCCGAGCACCGGGTCCTTCTCCCCCGGGTCGAGGTCGAACGTCCAGGACCGCCAGTCGTGCACCGGCCCGCAGATGCCCATGGACAGGGCGCCCTCCAGGCCGAGCAGGCGCCGGACGATCATCGCGCGGTTGGCCCAGGGGCAGCCGCGCGCCACGACGAGCCGGAACCGGCCCGGCTCGGCCAGCCAGCCGTCCCCGCCGTCGGCGGCGATCCGGCCGCCCAGGTAGGTGGTGTCGCGCTTGAACTCGCCGCCGTTGCTACTCATGCCTTTACCCTAGACCGCCAATGCTTACCAGCTGGCGGGGCGGGTCAGTGGGCCGCGGCGACCGACTCCACGTAGGCGGCGGCCTTGGCCGGGTCGAGCAGGAAGTCGTGGATGGTGGCGGGGTGGATGAAGATGTCGGCGAACCGGTCGGCGATCTCCTGGAACTGCGCGGCCGCGCCGAGGACCTGCTGCGCGTGCGGCGGCATCGGCTCGAGCATCATCCGCGTGAGGATGCAGGAGTTCTGCGCGTGCACCCAGAAGGTGTCGAACGTCTCCTGCATCCACTGCGGGGTGAAGGGCGCGTCGCCGTGGTCGAGGATGGCCTTGAGGTAGATGCCGGCCGCGTGCGCGGCGTTGTTCGCGCCCTGGCCGCTGATCGGGTCGTTGACCACCACGACGTCACCGATGCCGAGGACGTAGGTGCCCGGCGCGACCTCGGCGCAGGGGCGGCGGACGGTGCCGGGGAAGGCGCCGATCAGGGAGGCGCGCGCGTCGGTGGGCTCCGCCTTCTCGTAGAGCTCGCCCTCCCACGGGAAGTGCTCGAGCAGCATGGACCGCAGCCGGCGCAGGTGCTCGACGGGCGACGGGCGGTCGGTGAAGAGGTCGAACGGGCCGCCGGGGATCGCCTCGACGAGCAGCACGTCGCAAGGGCCAGTTAGCGTGTGAGACTGCATGTGCAGGTACTCGCCCGCGCCAGGCCGCAGGTTCACCCGCATCCGGGGCTCGGTCACGCCGTCGGGCACGGCGATACCGTTCAGGTAGATGGCCGCCAGGTTCCTCGCGGGCCGCGTGTAGAGCGACCGCTCCGCGTCCCGGTCGAACAACTCCACGATCTCGCCCTTGCCCGCGGCGATGATCGTCAGGTCGTACATGGGCGCCAGGCCGGACAGGTCGGAGGTCATCACCGAGTGGTAGATCACCCGGCCGCCGCGCTGCTCGAACAGCTCGATCCAGGTGGACATCTTGAGCCGCTGGTCCACGGAGTTACCCGGGCGCGCCCACGCGCCGGAGAAGGAGAAGGCCGAGACGCCCGGCGCCGGGGACAGGTTGAAGCCGATTCCCCCGATGGGCGTGGCCTCACCGTCCCACATGTTCAGCTTGACCTCGCGCTCACGGTCCAGCGCCCGGTACATCATGACCTGGGTGGAGGTCGGCCACCCGTTCCTGATCTCATCAGGCGTCCGGGCCGACATGACCGTCACGTCGTAGCCCTCCGCCTGCAGGCTGAGCGCCAGCTGCAGCCCGGCCTGGCCAGCGCCGACGATGAGGATCTTGCGCAAAGAAACACTCCTTGCTGTGAGGTCGGTTTAACCACCGCCGGCCAGGGTCAGCGGGCGGTGACCGGTGACGTCTTTTCCATGGTGTGGGTCAGGCTGGCGAGCAGCCCGAGGACGGCGGACCGGCGGTCGCGGGCGTCAAGGGTGACGAGCGGCACCGAGTCAGCGACGCCGAGGGCGTCGCGCACCTGGTCGAGCGCGTGGGTCTGGCGGCCGTCGAACAGGTTGACCGCCACGATGAACGGCACGTCCGAGTCGTTCTCGAAGTAGTTCACCGCGGGGAAGGAGACGTCGAGGCGGCGGGTGTCCACCAGCACGAGCGCGGCGCTCGCCCCGCGGCACAGGTCGTCCCACATCGGCCAGAACCTCGGCTGCCCCGGCGTGCCGAACAGGTAGAGGATCAGGTCCCTGGCCAGGGTGACGCGCCCGAAGTCCATGGCCACCGTGGTGGTGGCCTTCTCATCGGAGCCGTGCAGCGCGTCGACCGTCCTGCTCGCCTGGGTCATCCACGCCTCGGTGTTGACCGGCGGGATCTCGGATACCGTGCTGACCAGGGTGGTCTTCCCCACGCCGAACCCGCCCGCGACGACGATCTTCGCGGAGGTGATGGTCGGCGTCACGCGGTCAGGCGAACTCGCGAAGGCCATCGATCACTCTCTTCAGCAGCCTGTGGTCGTAAGGGGACGCGTAGATCTCGTCGTTGATCTGCACCCGGTCGGCGGCGGCCAGGTCCTCGAGCAGCACCCGGGTGACACCGAGTGACACGCCGCAGTGGGCGGAAAGCTCCGCTACCGACTGCGCGCCGGCGGACGCCCGCTCGTACAGCTGCCGCGCCTCGGGTGACAACCGGAGCGATGCCGCGGGATCGTAACGCTCGACCGAGACGAGCGTGTGCACGTAGAGATGATGCCGGGTCCGGGTCCGGCCGCCGGTCAGCACGTAGGGCCGGACCCAGGGGTTGGCGCTCATCGCCCGGCGCCTCCGGTCATCATGTTCAGCCGGCGCAGGTCGTCACGGAGCTGGGGGGTCAGCACGTGGCCGACCGCATCGACAAGCTGCGCCATCTGGTGCGCCACGACGCCGATATTCGCGCCATCCCGGACCAGGACGGCGAAGCCGGCCAGGCTGCCGATGCCCATGAAGAGGAAGTGACCGGACGGGAACTTGAGCATCACCTGCTCACAGCCGGCCTCCCCGACCTTGCCCGCGATGTTGTTGCCGAGGCTGATGATCCCGCTGGTCATCGCGGCGAGGGGATCGGCCAGGTCGGGCGACATCCCGCCGGCCGCGATCAGCGGCAGGCCGTCGGAGGAGACGATGAGCGCGTGGGTGACGCCCGGCGTCGACGCGGCGAAGTTGTCGAGGAGCCAGCCGAAGTCCTGTGGGTCGCGCGGCAGCACGGCCTGGTTCGTCACTCCTGTGCCTCCTGTTCGACGGCGGTGTCGCCGGCGCTGTCCTGGCCGCCGGCCGCCCCCCGGGCGAAGGCGCTGAGCTCTTCGGCGAAGGCGCGGCGCGCCGCCGCCTGCTGCTCGGGCGTCCGCGCCGCCGCGGGCCCGGCCGACTTGGGCCGCGGCTCATCACCGCGCAGGCTGGCGCGCTCCCGGCGGGGCAGCTCGCCGCGCTTGCGGGCCTGGTCGCGGTCGGGCAGTTCGGGCGGCTCCCACTGCGGCGGCCGGGCCGGCCCGGCCCGGGTCAGGTCGGTGACCGCGGCGGGCCGCGCGCCCGGCGGTGACGCCGCCCCTGGGGCCGGGGCCGGACGGCGCCCGGCCTCTTCCGCTGGAACCTCGCAGAGCAGGTGGGGCGGCACGGTCACCATGACCACCGTGCCGCTGCTCGGCAGCGGGCGCGCGGCGAGCCGCACCCCGACCGAGTGCTTGCGCGCGATCCGGTGCACCACCGGGAACCCGGTGTGCCGCCCGGTCCGGTCGTCCACGTCGGGCACCTGGCCGGCGAAGGCGGCGTTCAACGCGGCGACCTGGTCCGCGCCGATGCCGATCCCGGTGTCCTCGACGCGGAACATCACGCTGCCCTCGTCGAGCAGGTGCGCGCTCACCGTCACCGTGCCTGGCGAGTACCTGGTGGCGTTGTCGAGCAGGGCCGCCATCAGCGATCCGATGTCGTCGGCCGCGTAGCCGAGCACGGCGAGGTCGGTGACCCGCCCGACCGTCACCTGGGTGTACCGCTCGATCCCGGAGGCCGCCATCCGGATGATGTCGAGCAGCGAGGTGGTGAAGCCGGCCAGCTCCTCCTCGCTGCGGCCGGCCAGGGTGCGCAGGTCACGGCAGCCACGTCGCATCCGGGTGACCGCGTGGTCCACCTGGTACAGGCGCCGCAGCCGTTCCGGGTCGTCCTCGTCGGCTTCCAGCTCATCGAGCGAGGCCCGCAGCTGCTCGGCGAGGACGAGCAGGTGCAGCCCGAACTGGTCGCAGATGTCCGGCCAGGGCCCGTCCGTCGGCGGCAGCGCGGCCTCCGGCTGGGCCGGCTCGGCGCGCGGGTCGCGCGCCGTGGCGGGCAGGGCCTCGGCCGGCTCCTGCGCGGGCGCCGGCGGGGCGAGCAGGGCGACCGCGCCCGGCTGGCTCACGCCGTGCGGGCTTCCCCCTTGCGGTGCGGGCGCGTGCCTGGGAGCCCGGCCCCGGCCCGGCTCGAACCAGCCGACCGCTGGCTGGCCGTGAGCCCGGTGGCTGGTCGGCGGGGACTGCGCCGGTTGCTTGGCGGCCTGTGGGCGCCCGGCCGCGGGCTCCGCCGTCACCGGCCGGTCATCGCCCGCAGAGTCCTGAGTTCCCCCAAGAAGGCGTCTGAGGCTCCACCGAGTCATGGCCGCAAGCTCTTCCCGCATCGTCGGATTTGAGGACGCTGTTCAGATTGACACAGACTGCTCGCAATTGCGCACGCTTCGCTCGGGAACCACCAACAGCATGAGTGAATTGTCAGCCAACGGAACCGCCCAATGCCGTCAATGAGGATTCTTTGCCAGTAAATGGCTGATAATCGACATAGTGCCTCAAGGTTCACCATCCGGGACGTGGCCGGCCCACGCTGGAGTCAGCCGCCGGCCACGGCGGCCATGCGCCGGACGATCTCCGCGAGTACCGGGCGCGGCGTCCCGAAGTTCAGCCTGACGTGGCCGCCGCCCCCCTCCCCGCAGGCCGCCCCGTCGGTCAGCATGACCCGCGCCTGAGCGAGGAAGAAGGCCGCCGGGCTGGCCTCGCCCGCCGCCGCGCCCGGCCGCTCCCCCGGCGGGTACCCGCCCCCGGCCAGCCCACGGCAGTCCAGCGCGCGGCAGTCCAGCCAGGCGAGGTAGGTGCCCTCGGGCGGCAGGAAGCCGGCCTGCGGAAGATGCTCCGCGAGCAGCGCGGCGAGCAGCGTGCGGTTCCTGTCCAGGTAGCGGACGACGTCCTCCAGCCAGGGCCCGCCGTCGCGGTAGGCCGCGATAGTCGCCCACACGCCGGGGGTGGACGCGCCGTGCTCGAACGTAAAGCCGCGGTCGGCCCACACGGCCGCGTCCGCGTCGTTCGTCAGCAGCAGCTGCGCGCACTTCAGGCCGGGCAGGTTCCAGCCTTTGGAGGCGGCGGCGGCGGTTACCGTGTGCGCCGCGGTCACGGGGCCGAGCGACGCGTAGGGGACGTGCCCCCGTCCCGGGTAAATCAGCGGCGCGTGGATCTCGTCGGCGAAGACCCGGCCGCCGTTGGCCTCGACCACCTCGGCGACCGCGATCAGCTCGTCCCTTGAGTAGACCCGGCCGACCGGGTTGCCCGGGTTGCACAGCACGAGCAGGTGGCCGCCGCGCTTGAACGCCGCGTCGATGCCGCCGATGTCGAGCACGTAGCGGCCGCCGTCGCTGGCCATCGGAACCTGGATGATCTCCCGGCCCGCGCGCACCGGGTAGGTGAGAAATGGCATGTAGGCGGGCGTCGGCAAGATCACCGGGCTGCCCGGGCGGGAGAACACCGTGATCGCGGCGGTCAAGCCGGAGATCACGTCGGGCAGCGGCCGGATGCGCGCTGGGTCCACCGCCCAGCCGTAGCGGTCTCGCTGCCACCCCGCGCACGCGTCGGCCATCTCCGCCACCGCCCGCTCGGTGAGGTAGCCGAAGTCGGCGCGCCGGATCGCGTCGAGCAGCGCGGCCTCGACCGGCGGCGCCACGCCGAAGTCCATCTCGGCCACGAACGCGCCGATCACCCCGGGGCCGCCCGCCGTCCACTTCCAGCTGCCGCGGGCGCGCAGCTCCTCCATCGTGGTCCGGTCGATGACCTCGGCGAACGTATCCATGGCCCCGCAACGGTCGGTCTCGGCGGAACGAGCGGCCGCCCTTGCGACCAGGCTAGCCTTCGGCGTCGTCCGTGCGCTTGTGCCGTCCCGTCGGGCGCGCCTTGAGATCGAAGCTGGCCAGTTCGGCGAGGCTCAGCCGGGCCGCGTTCATGTAGCGGTCGAACACGCGGAGCAGCAGGTACTGGGCTCGCTCCAGGCTGCTGGCCCGCCCGAACGGGCCGCCGGCCAGCTCGTCGGCGCACCACTGCCAGCCGGCGTCGGAAAGCTCGTGCACGAATGACCGCCCCGGCTTCTCCGACTCGACGAGCTTGAGGTCGTTGAGCTTGCGGCGCTCACTGCCTTCAAGGCGGATGCCGATCAGCGCCTCAAGCTCCCCGTTGGAGAGCTTGCGTGCCTGGGAGAGCAGCGTGAACAGCACAGCCCGCTCCCTGGCGGACAGCTCATCGTGATGCACGGTCGGACAACTCCTATCGTCGCCAGGGAGAACGGGAAATCTACCTGCCCGCGGCCGGTCGCCCTGAGGATCTGCCGCGGTAAGGCTATCGGGGCGAAAGGGTTGATTCTAGAGGTACACACCATTGCAATCCCGCGAAAGCGAAGAATTTGCGCGGCGGCGGGGTTGCGGGTTCACTCGCCCGGCACCGCGGCCGGCCCGGCCCGGCGTAGGCTGGGGCAATGGCGTTTGGTGGCTGGCCGGCGGAGGCGCTGGCGTTCTACGCGGGTCTTGAGGACGACAACTCCCGGGAGTACTGGACGAGCCGCAAGGCCGTGTACCAGGAGAAGGTACTGCGGCCCATGGAGGAGCTCCTCGAGGAGCTGGCCCCCTCGTTTGGCGAGACGAAGATCTTCCGGCCGTACCGCGATATCCGGTTCAGTCACGATAAAACCCCCTATAAGACACATATCGGGGCAACGCTCGGCTCGACCTGCTACGTGCAGCTGTCGGCGGACGGGCTGTCCGCCGGGGCGGGCCGGTGGCACCTGGAGCCCGACGAGCTCACCAGGTACCGCGCCGGGGTCGCCGGGCCGGACGGCGCCGAGCTCGCCGCGATGGTCGCCGAGCTGTCGGCGGCCGGCGTGGAGGTACACGGGCACGGCACGCTCAAGTCCGCACCGCGCGGTTACTCCGCCGACCACCCGCGGATCGACCTCCTGCGGCACAAGGGGCTGACCACGTGGCGGCACTGGAACCCGGAGCCCTGGCTGTCCACGCCGGCCCCCCTGAAGAAGACCAGGGAGTTCTTCGCCGCGAGCGCGGCGTTCTGCGACTGGCTCAGCGGGCACGTCGGAGCGTAGCGGCGCCCCCCGGAGGGTTTCCCGCCGGCCGGGCGTTATTCGGTCGCGCCCGGCCTGGCCGGCACGGCACTATGTGCGTCATGGTGCTGGTGCGCGAGATCACGGCGGACGACTGGCAACTGATGCGGGACGTGCGGCTGGCCGCCCTCGCCGAGGCGCCGTACGCGTTCGGCTCGACCTACGCGCGCGAGGTGGCCTTCGGCGAGCCGCAGTGGCGCGGCCGGATCAACGAGCGTTCCGTCATCTACTTCGCCCAGGGCGCCCCGGACGAGGCGCCGGCCGGACTGGCGGGCGTTTACGTGGAGGACGGCACGCCGGACCTCGTGTCCATGTGGGTGCGCCCGGGCTGCCGCGGCCAGGGGGTCGGCGGGGCGCTCGTCGAGGCGGCGGCCTCCTGGGCGCGGGGGCACGGCTTCTGCACGCTGTTCCTCTGGGTCACCGAGTCGAACCCGGCGGCCATGCGGTTTTACGAGCGGTGCGGTTTCGCGGTCACCGGCGAGCGTCAGCCGCTGCCCTGGGACCCCGCGGTGGCCGAGATCCGGATGAGCCGGCCGCTCTAGCCGGCGGCCGCGGCGCGGGGTACCGCGACCGCGGTCGCCACGGCACCGGGGAGCGCCTGCGGCGGCATACGGGTGGCACCGGCACGGCACGCGGCTTTCGGAGATCGTCAAGAACGGGGCCGACGGCTTGACCGGGCTTCAGGTGGTACGGAGGGCCTCGGCTGGGGAGAGACGGGCGGCACGGGTGGCTGGATAGAGGCCGGCCAGGGCGGCGACCGTCACCGCGACCGCGAGCCCGGCCCAGAGCGCCGCCTGCGGGATGAGGGGGGTCCAGTGCCTGGCGTGGGCGAGCGCGACCGTGATGACCGTTCCCGCGGTGAGGCCGGCGATGCCGCCGAGTGTGCCGAGAATGATGGCCTCGGTGAGGAACTGAGCGGCGATGTGAATCCTGGCCGCGCCGAGGGCGCGGCGCAGGCCGATCTCCGATCTGCGTTCCAGGACCGCGATGACCATGACGTTGGCGATGCCGATACCGCCGACAAGCAGCGCGACCGCGCCGAGGCCGAGGAATAGGGCGGTGGACGCCTGGGCGACAGCGAGCCGTGCGGTGAGCGCGGCGGAGGGCTGGCTCACCGCGGCGCCTCCCGGCGTCTCCGGATCCGCTGTCGGGCCGAGGAGTGCGGCTACCTGGTTCGTCGCGTTGACATCGGTGCGGACATAGATCCGGCTCGGATGGCCGTCGTAGCCGAGGTCGGCCGCGGCGACGGGAAAGCCGACGAGCGCGGAGCGGTCGATTTCCGGGGCAAGCGGCAGCGGGTTCAGGATGCCCGCGACGGTGAACCACCGTCCGCCGATGAAGACGCGGGGCGGCGGGCCGCCGAAGGCGCCGATGCCGAGGGACCGGGCGGCCTGGTAACCGAGCACGGTGACCGGGTAGCGGTCTTCGGCGGCGTTGAGGAAGGTTCCCTGCCGTAGGGTGCCGCCGAGCACGGCGAGCAGGGACGGGTCTGCCGCCCGCGCGGCCAGGCCGCCGGTGTCGTAGGGCGAGACCTTGTCGGTGCGGTAGACGCGGGCACTGGCGAGAATGGCCGTCGGGGCCGCCTGCTCGACGCCCGCGATGCGGCGGATCATCGGGGTCGCGGTGACCGGGAGCTCGGCCTCCTGCCCGTCGAACGTCTGACCGTTGGTCACGGTGAGCAGGTTGGTGCCGAGCTGGTCGATCTCGGCGAGCAGCGCCGACTGGCTGGACCTGGTGATGCCGAGCACGGCGACCAGGGCCGCGATCCCGATGGCGATCCCGAGCGCCGACAGGGCGGCGCGGGCACGGCGGTAGCGCAGGCCGAGGAGACCGGTGCGCAACGTGTCGCCGGGTCGCAGGGTAGATCGCCGCAGGGTGGGCCGCGGGGCGGCGGGGCGGGTCATCAGTGTGCTTGCCTTTCGCGGTGGTCGGCAACGACGCGGCCGTCGCGGAGCTCGATGCGGCGTGACGCGGACGCGGCGATCGACGGATCGTGGGTGATCACGGCCAGGGTCACGCCATGGTCGGCGTTTAGGGCGCGGAGCAAGGCCATGATCTCCTGGCCGGTTGCCTGGTCTAGGTTGCCGGTCGGCTCGTCGGCGAGGACGACGGCCGGATTCCCCACCAGCGCCCTGGCGATCGCGACGCGCTGCTGCTCGCCGCCGGACAGCCTGCTGGGCTGGTGAGTCATCCGGTGGCCGAGGCCCACCAGGTCGAGCATGGCCGCGGCGGCCCGCCGCCTGCGCCCTGCGGGAACCCCCTGGTAGAGCATTGCGGCCGCCACGTTATCCAGGGCGGTCAGGGCGTCGATCAGGAAGAACTGCTGGAAGATGACACCGACTCGCCAGGCGCGCAGGCCGGCGAGCTCGCGGTCGGACAGCGCGGACACGTCCTGGCCCGCGATCGCCACCGAGCCGGCGGTGGGACGGTCGAGGCCAGCGGCGAGGTGCAGCAGGGTGCTCTTGCCTGAGCCTGACGGGCCGACGATGCTGACCAGCTCGCCGGGCATGACGTCCAGGGTCACGCCCCGGACGGACTCCACCGGGGGCGTACCCGGATAGCTCTTGCGGACGTCGCGCAGGCTGAGCGCCGGGGTACGTCCAAGTTCCGTGGCCATCGGCGGGCTCATCGGCTGGCCCGTCATCACTGGGCCACCGTGACGGCCAGGCCGGGCGCCAGCCCGGTGCCCGTGACCGCGACGAGGCCGCTGGCGTCATCGAACAGGCCCGTCGTCACCGGGATCAGCCGTTCGCGTGCGCCCGCGGCTTGGACCTCGTAGCCGCCGCCTGGCGCGGCAAGCAGCGCGGTCACCGGGACGGCGAGGACGCCGTCGGTCCGCCGCTCGGTGATCGACACCTGCACGGGCGCCTGGTCGAGCCCGGCAGGGATCGCGGCCCTGATGGTAATCGTGACGGGGATCTCAGCGGCCTGGCTGCCGCTTGAATTCGCACTGCCGCCCTGGCCATTGCCGCCCGCCTGGCCAGCCGATGCGCCGCCGGATGCGCCGGGCACGGTGGCCACGCTGCCGACGGCGGTCACGTCGCCGGGGACAGTGGTGGACCCGTCCGGCATCGTGACTGTCACCTGATCGCCAGTCCGGATGGGCGGGCCGCCGACTGGCAGCCAGACCTGGACCCCAGCCGTCAGCGACGTTCCAACCACGACGCTGGCGCCGGCGGCGACAGGAGCGCCTGGCTGCTCCGGCGTAGCGGTGACGCGCAGCGGCCCGGGCAGGAACGCGACCGCGCCGAGGGGAATCGTGCCGGTGACGGTCTCGCCGCGGGCCTGCTGCCACCGCTGCACCGCGAGCACTGTGCCCCAGCCGAACACCCCATCAGCCGGGCCGGGATCGAAGCCGAGGGCGGCGAGGTTGCGCTGGAGCTGCCGGACGTCGGGACCGGCGGTCATGCCGGGGACGAACGGCCGCCATGCGGGGAGTGCGCCATACAACAGCGTCACCGGCTGGTCGTCGACGGAGAACAGCGGCTGCCCGCGGCGCACGATGTCTCCCCCGGCAGGCAGCCAGGTGATGATCCCGCCGTCCGACTCGTTGGCGACGGTGAAAAAACCCTGGTAACCGAGGGTGCCGGCCACCAGCTGGCGAGCGGACAGGTCGGTGCGCACCACGAGAGCGGTCGCCGCTGTGACGGCCGACGCCGCGGGCGGATGCGTACCGCCCGGCCACAGCCCGCGAGCCGCGAAGCCCGCCACCGCGGCGAGCGCGACTCCGGTCGCGGCCACCGCAAGCGAACGCCTGCCGCGGGCCAGCGGAGGTGGCGGCGCGGCACGGGGCGGCTCCGTCGGCAGTGTTTCCGCGCGTGCCAGTGTTTCCGCGCGTGCCAGTGTTTCCGCG
>Ga0265338_10001042_pt1 | contig 46345 bp, 46 predicted proteins | sample 42126metaG_FD_193579 | JGI IMG/M metagenome (GOLD analysis project Ga0265338, IMG submission 193579) | Rhizosphere microbial communities from Carex aquatilis grown in University of Washington, Seatle, WA, United States - 4-21-26 metaG | ecosystem: Host-associated > Plants > Roots > Rhizosphere... | reverse complement strand
ACTAACTTTCCGCCGTGGGAATTGGTCTACCAGCAAACGCAGCGCTGGCTGAGCGCCGGATGCTTCGAGGCGATGGTGAACGATTTGCGTTCGGTGCTGCGCGTGGCGCAGGAGCGCCAAGGTCAGCCCAGTGCGGTCATTCTGGATGGCCGCACGCTGCAGTCGACGTGCGAAAGCGGCCCACGTGCGGGTTACGACGGTTACAAGCGCAAGCGTGGCAGCAAGTTCACATGGCCGTCGATACGCTGGGCAATCTGCTGGCTGTGCACGTTACGCCAGCCAACGAGCAGGAGCGTGCGCAGGTAGCCGGGCTTGCCCGTCAGGTTCAACTGGTAACGGGCCAGAAAGTGAAGCTGGCGTTTGCCGATCAGGGCTATACAGGCGAGGATGCGGCGCAGGCCGCGCGTGACGAAGGCATCGAACTGCAGGTCATCAAGCTGCCCGAGGCGAAAAAGGGCTTCGTGCTGTTGCCGCGTCGCAGGGTCGTCGAGCGCAGCTTCGGCTGGCTCAACCGGTTCCGGCGCCTGGCACGCGACTATGAACGTCTGCCCGAAACCCTCGCCGGCCTGCATTTCGTCGTCTTCGCCATGCTTATGCTTGTTCATGCTGCGCCGATTATCAAAGGTGCCTAACACGCTCTAACACCCTCTAGACCGAACGCCAAAGTAACCCCGGCGTAATCCCGTAAAAACGAAAAGGGGTGCCGCGCCATTCATCGACCAACAGGCTGGCGGACTCGCTCCGCCCGTCGCCCCTCAGTACGTCGGCACCTTGGGGTCGACCTGACGCGACCACGCGTCGATGCCGCCCTGCAGGTTGAACAGTTGCGTGAAGCCGCGCGATTCGAGGAACATCGCGACCTGGGCGCTGCGCGCGCCGTGGTGGCACACGCAGACGATCTGCGCTTCGTCGTCGAGTTCCTCGCTGCGCGCGGGGATCTCGCGCATCGGAATCGACACGCTGCCGGCGATCTTCGCAGTCTCGACCTCCCACGGCTCGCGCACGTCGAGCACGACGGGGGCGGCGCGCGAGGTATCGGCGAGCCATTCGGCGAGGGCGGGAGCGCTCAGGTTCTGCATGGGGAATCCGGTCGGATGAAAAAGCCGCGCCGGGCTGGGAAGCCCCGGGGCTTCAGGTTATGCCAACGTGCCTAGAACTTGAAGCGCGACGGCTGGACGACGTTTTTCAGCGACTCGACGTACGTTTCGAACACGCTGGCGATGCGGTACTGCTTGTCGTCGATCCGGGTGATGATCTGCGCTTCCATCACCGGCGCGGTGCCGACGAATGCCGCGAGGCGCCCGCCTACCTTCAGTTGTTCGAGCAGTTCCTGCGGCATGACGGGCAGGCCGCCCGACACGCAGATCACGTCGTAGGGCGCCTTCGCGGCCCAGCCGCGCGCGGCGTCGCCGAGCGCGACTTCGGCGTTCAGCACGCCGTTCTTCGTGAAGTTCGTGCGGGCGAATTCGGCGAGTTCCGGGTCGATCTCGACCGTCAGCACCTGCTGCGCGCGAGCCGCGAGCAGCGCTGCCATGTAGCCCGAACCGGCGCCGATTTCGAGCACGGTCTCGTGCTTCTTCACCGCCAGTTCCTGCAGCACACGCGCTTCGACACGCGGCGCCAGCATGTGCTGGCCGTTCGGCAGCGGAATTTCGAGGTCGGCGAAGGCGATGTCCGCATAGGCGGAGGGGACGAAGTTCTCACGCTTGACGATCGAAAGCAGGTTCAGCACGTCCTGGTCCAGCACGTCCCAGGGGCGAATCTGCTGTTCGATCATGTTGAAACGCGCTTGTTCGATGTTCATGGTGACTCGGCGTTGTGGTTCGGATTCGGAGCGGATCGCGGTCTGCACCCGCGCAGGTGAAGCGTACGCATCGGCCTCGCTGCCGTGCGTGCCCGAGACGCCCCGTGTGCCCCGCGACACAGGACGTTCGGGAAACTGCGCGATTGTATCAAACAGCCTCGCCGCGCCGTGTTGCCGACTGCGGTTGGAGGGGGTGGAAGCTGGACTAGCCATTCGGCAGAGTGGTGCGCCGGACCGGCGTGCCACACACTGAAGCCTGTTCAACCGGCTTCGGAAGTGAATCATGGCAAATGTACTTCAACTGTATTACACTGATCCTTCGTTCACGCGAAGGAGTTTGGCAATGGCTGCAAGCGCATTGGTACAGGTCCGCATCGATCCGGCGCTCAAGGAGCGCGCTGGGGAGGTGCTGGACAAGATGGGGCTGACCGTGTCGGATGCGGTGCGCATCCTGCTCACGCGGGTTGCGAATGAAGGATCCTTGCCCTTTGATTTCGCGGTGGATCCGGTGGCGCACGATGCGTGGTTCCGCGCGAAGGTGCGCGAGGCGCTGGAAGATCCGCGGCCGGCGGTTCCGGCGAACGAGGTAGAAGCCCGCATGGCGAAACGGCGAGCTTCGGCTGCCGGCAAGTGAGGCTGGCAAGTGAGGGTCGAATGGGCGCCACTTGCGCTGGCCGACCGCGAAGCGATTTTTGACTTTATCGAGGCGACGAGCCCGCGAACGGCTGCGACTATCGATGAGCGGATTGCCGCGGCCGTTCGCCGGCTGAGCTACTTTCCGGGGATCGGCCGGCCTGGCCGGGTGCGCGGTACGCGCGAGCTGGTGGTCGATGGGGCGCATCTCGTCATCGCATACCGGTGCGATGAGGAGTCGGTGGCGGTGCTGCGCGTGTTGCACACGTCGCGCCGCTGGCCGGCCACCCTCGACTAGCGCCGCCCCCCTGGTCGTGCGCCTACTGCGCGAGATAGACGAACTTCCCGTCGCGGATTGTGCCCATCACGCTCGCGCGCTGGTCGAGGCCGACGTGGTCGGTCGCGCTGGTGTTGACGACACCGTTCGGCACGACCAGTTCGTGCGCGTGCTCCAGCTCGCCGCGTAGCGCGACGCGGAATGCCTCCGTGCCCGGCTGCGCGCTCTTCAGCGCGCGCGCCACGGCGTCGGTGAGGCGCGGGTACACGCCCGCCGCGTCGCCCGCGAACTGCGTGACCGTGTCGGGCCCGTACTTCGCCTCGTAGGCATCGACGAACGTGAGCGCTGCCTTCTGCGATGGCTGGCCGGCGGGCAGCGTGCGCGCCACGACGACCGGCTGTGTCGGGAACAGCGTGCCCTCCACGTCCTTGCCGCCGAGCTTGATGAACTCGGGCGTCGCAATACCGTGCGTCTGATAGACCGCGCCCTTGTAGCCGTAGCCGGCCAGCGTGCGCTGCGGCAGCACGCTCGGCGTGCCCGCGCCGGCGATCAGCACCGCGTCGGGCTTCGCGGCGATCAGCTTGAGCACCTGGCCCGCGACGCTCGCGTCGGTGCGGTTGTAGCGCTCGGTCGCGACGATGGCGATGTGGCGCTCGCCGGCCGCCTTCGTGAATTCCTTGAGCCAGCTGTCGCCGTAGCTGTCCGCGAAGCCGATGAAGCCCACCGTCTTCACGTTGTGCGCGGCCATGTAGCGCGTCATGACGTCGGCCATCGCGGCGTCGGTCTGCGCCATCTTGAACGCCCACACGCGCGTGCCTTCCTGCGGCTCGACCACCGAGCCCGAGCCGACCAGCGTGATCATCGGCGTCTTGCTCCCGGCCACGGCGTCGAGCGCCGCGAGCGCGGCCGGCGTGATGTTCGGACCGACGATCACGTCCACGTGGTCCTCGTTGACGAGCTTGCGGATGTTGCGCACGGCCACGCCCGGATCGGAGCCGTCGTCGAGCACGATGTAGTCGGCCTTCTGGCCCGCAATCGTGGCGGGCCACATCAGCATCGCGTTCTTGCTCGTGATGCCGATCGCGGCGGCGGGGCCGGTGCTCGACAGGTCGATGCCGACCTTGATTTCGGCGTGGGCGCTGGGCGCGGCGGCGAAGAGCGCGGCCGCCGCCGTGACGGCGAACGGGCGCAGGAACGGGTACGGCTTCATGCGTTGAGTCTCCAGCGAAGGTTCGCATGGGACCGGCGTCAAGGCTAAAGCTCCGACTCCGGCCGACAGGCGAGGTGGTTTTTGTAATGAGTCTTGTCCTGCCGGTGCTGCCGACTGCGGTGAAGCGGTAAGGCGGGGGTAATGCGGGAAGTTAAAGCGTCAAAGCTCGTAGGTCTCGTGCTCGCCCTTGAGCGCCTGCTCGATGAGCTTGCGGTTCAGGCTCGGCGAGAGCAGTTCGACGAGCGTATAGACGTAGCTGCGCAGATACGCGCCCTGCTTGAGCGCAACGCGCGTGACGTTGCTGCCGAACAGATGCCCGACCGGTATGGCGCGCAGATGGCGGTCGCGTTCGGCGTTGAAGGCGATGTCGGCCATGATGCCCACGCCGAGGCCCAGCTCGACGTAGGTCTTGATGACGTCGGCGTCGATGGCCTCCAGCACGATGTCGGGCGTGAGGCCGCGCAGGCGGAACGCCTCGTTGATCTTGCTGCGGCCCGCGAAGGCGTTGTCGTAGGTAATCAGCGGAAACTGGGTCAGATCGTCGAGCGAGAGCTGCTTGCGCTCCAGCAGCGGGTGATCGTCGGGCATGACGGCCACGTGATGCCACGTGAAGCAGGGCAGCGACACCAGGTCCTTATAGGTGTAGATCGCTTCGGTGGCGATGGCGACGTCGGCCTGGTCGTGGAGCACCATTTCCGCGACCTGGGTCGGGCTGCCTTGCAGGATCGACAGATGGACCTTCGGGAAGCGCCGCTTGAACTCGGCGATCGCGCCCGGCAGCGAGTAGCGCGCCTGGGTGTGCGTCGCGGCGATGATCAGGTTGCCCTGATCCTGCGCGGCGTAGTCCTTGCCGACGCGCCTCAGGCTTTCCACCTCCTGAAGAATGCGCTCGACCGAGGCGAGGATGATCCGTCCCGGTTCCGTGAGCGAGCGCACGCGCTTGCCGTGGCGCGTAAAAATCTCGACCCCAAGCTCGTCCTCCAGCTCGATGATCGCTTTCGACACCCCCGGCTGACTCGTATGCAGCGCCTTCGCCGCGTCGGTGAGATTGAAATTCTGCCGGACGGCTTCGCGTACGAACCGGAACTGGTGCAGGTTCATATATAACCCCCTAGCATATCAACCTAATTTTTAAGTCGTTTGAAATATAAGGCGAGTTTATTACGATTCCTCCAACTTTTCCAATATGGATATCTGTTTTGGTCATTAGCACATGACCGGAACGCAGTCGAAGTGGGAATGAGCGGCGCGACCGGAGCGTCGCGATCGAGACAACCCTGGGGTCCCCGAATGTACCAATACGACCAGTACGACCAGACTATCGTCGACGAACGCGTCGCCCAGTTCCGCGACCAGGTTCGCCGGCGCCTGTCGGGCGAATTGAGCGAAGAAGAATTCCGTCCGCTGCGCCTGCAAAACGGCCTCTACATGCAGCGCCACGCGTACATGCACCGCATCGCGATTCCGTACGGCAACCTGCGCAGCGACCAGCTGCGCATGCTCGGCCGCATCGCGCGCGAGCACGACCGCGGCTACGGCCACTTTTCGACGCGCACGAACATCCAGTACAACTGGATCAAGCTCGAAGACACGCCTGAAATCCTCGCGAAGCTCGCCTCCGTGCAGATGCACGCGATCCAGACCTCGGGCAACTGCATCCGCAACACCACCGCCGACCAGTTCGCGGGCGTCGCGCCCGACGAAATCGTCGATCCGCGCCCGTGGGCCGAGATCGTGCGCCAGTGGTCGACGTTCCACCCCGAGTTCGCGTGGCTGCCGCGCAAGTTCAAGATCGCCGTCTCGGGCACGAAGGAAGACCGCGTGGCCGTCCAGATCCACGACCTCGGCGTCTATCTCGACCGCAACGCCAACGGCGATGTCGTCGCGAGCATCCTCGCGGGCGGCGGCCTTGGCCGCACGCCGATCGTCGGCTCGATCATCAAGCGCGATCTGCCGTGGCAGCATCTGCTGACCTACTGCGAAGCCGTGCTGCGCGTGTACAACCGCTACGGCCGCCGCGACAACCTCTTCAAGGCGCGTATCAAGATTCTCGTGAAGGCGCTCACGCCCGCGAAGTTCGCCGAGCAGGTCGAGGAAGAGTGGCAGCATCTGAAGGACGGCCCCTCGACGCTCACGCAGGCCGAAGTCGACCGCGTGTCGCAATACTTCGCGCCGCCCGCGTATGAAAAACTCGCCGATACCGACGCGTCGTACGAAAAGCATCTGCTGGAGATGCGCGGCTTCGCGCGCTGGGTCGAGCGCAACGTGCGCCCGCACCGCGTGCCGGGTTATGCGTCGGTGACGCTGTCGCTGAAGTCGGCCAAGGTCGCCCCAGGCGACGCCACCGACAAGCAGATGGAAGCCGTGGCCGACTGGGCCGACGAATACGCGTTCGGCAAGATTCGCGTGTCGCACGAGCAGAACCTGATCCTCGCCGACGTCAAGAAGCGCGACCTCTTCGCGCTCTGGGAAAAGGCGAAGGCGGCGGGTTTCGCGACGCCGAACATTGGCCTGCTGACCGACATCATCGCGTGCCCGGGCGGCGACTTCTGCTCGCTCGCGAACGCGAAGTCGATCCCCATCGCGCTCGCGATCCAGGAGCGTTTCGACGATCTCGATTTCGTCCACGATCTCGGCGACCTGTCGCTCAACATCTCGGGCTGCATGAATTCGTGCGGTCACCACCACGTCGGCAACATCGGCATTCTCGGCGTCGACAAGGACGGCGCGGAGTGGTACCAGGTGTCGCTCGGCGGCGAGCAGGGCAACGGCATCAACGGCGCGCACCTTGGCCGCGTGATCGGCCCGTCGTTCTCGGCTGAAGAGATGCCCGACGTGATCCAGAAAGTGATCGACACGTTCGTCGAAGAGCGCATCGACGGCGAACGCTTCATCGACACGTACGAGCGCATCGGCATCGCGCCCTTCAAGGAGCGCGTGTACGCATCGCGCCAGCCGGCCCACGCCTGACCCGCACGAGAACGAGGATTGAGCATATGAAGCAGATAATCAGGAACCGCGCGGTCGTCGAGGACAACTGGACCGTCGTGCGTCCCGCCGAAGACGGCACGCTGCCGGAAGTCGCCGCGCTGCCCGCGGGCAAGGTCATCGTGCCGTTCGCGCTGTGGCAATCGTCGCGCGAGGCGCTCGTCGCCGCGAAGTCGCGCGACGAACTCGGCGTGTGGCTCGCGCCCAACAACGAGCCCGCCGACATCGCAGCGGACTTCGACACGCTCGCGCTGATCGCCGTCGATTTTCCGGTGTTCCGCGACGGCCGCGGCTTTTCGATCGGGCGTCTGTTGCGCGAGCGCTTCGGCTACAAGGGCGAACTGCGCGCGATCGGCGACGTGCTGCGCGACCAGCTTCGCTTCCACGAGCGCTGCGGCTTCGACAGCTACGCGGTGCGCGCCGACAAGGACATCCACGACGCGCTGAAGGCGTTCACCGAGTTCACGGTGCAGTACCAGGGCGCATTCGACGAGCCGTCGCCGCTCTTTCGCCGCCGCGCCGCGCAGGCACAACAAGCGCAAACCGGTGCCGCAGCATGAGCACCGTCGCTCAGGACGTCACGCCTGAACTGCAGGCGAAGATCGGGCGCCTTGACGCGCTGCTCGATTCGATCGCCGCGCGCCATGCGAACGTGAAGCTCGCGAGCAGCCTCGCCGCCGAGGACATGCTGCTCACGCACGCGATCCTCTCGCGCGGCGTGAAGATCGGCATCTTCTCGCTGAACACGGGGCGCCTGCACGCCGAAACGCTCGGCATGATCGACCGCGTGCGCGAACGCTACGGCTACGAAATCGAGCAGTTCCATCCGCAGCCGGCCGCCGTCGACGAATACGTCGCAAAGCACGGCCTGAACGCTTTCTACGAGAGCGTCGATCTGCGCAAGCGCTGCTGCGAGATCCGCAAGGTCGAGCCGCTGAACCGTGCGCTCGCCGATGTCTCCGCGTGGGTCACGGGTCAGCGTCGTGAACAGTCGGTTACGCGCGCCGAGCTGCACGAGGAAGAGCGCGACGACGCGCACGGCATCGGCAAATTCAATCCGCTCGCCGACTGGAGCGAAGCCGACGTCTGGGCCTTCCTGCGCGCCTTCGACGTGCCGGTGAATCCGCTGCATGCGCGCGGCTATCCGAGCATCGGCTGCGAACCGTGTACGCGCGCCGTGCGCCCCGGCGAAGACAGCCGCGCGGGCCGCTGGTGGTGGGAGTCGCGCGACACGAAGGAATGCGGACTGCACATCACGGCGATTTCGGCGATTCCGGTCGTCGAAGTGCGGACGGACGGCAGCGACAGTTAATACCAGGACGCGGCGCGCGGCTTCGACGAATGAAGTGCGCGTCGCATCAGAGAGCAAGCATTCCGTGCCGCGAGTGGCGGCACGAATCAACGAAGGACGTCAACATGAGCACGACGCTCGATTCCACCGTGAACTCGCCGCTGAATGTCACCCCGGTCACCGCGAACCGCATGGACCACCTCGACTGGCTCGAAGCCGAGTCCATCCACATCCTGCGCGAACTGGTCGCCGAATGCAGCAAGCCGGCGCTGCTCTTCTCGGGCGGCAAGGATTCCGTGGTCGTGCTCGCGCTCGCACTGAAAGCGTTCGGCCTCGGCGCGAACCGCAAGACCTCGCTGCCGTTCCCGCTCGTTCACATCGACACGGGTCACAACTACGAGGAAGTCATCGACTTCCGCGACCGCCGCGCCGCCGAAACCGGCGCTGAACTCATCGTCGGCCACGTCGAGGATTCGATCAGGCGCGGCACCGTGCGCCTGCGTCGCGAAACCGATTCGCGCAACGCCGCGCAAGCGGTCACGCTGCTCGAAACGATCGAGCAGCACGGTTACACGGCCATGATCGGCGGCGCGCGCCGCGACGAAGAGAAGGCCCGCGCGAAGGAGCGCATCTTCTCGTTCCGCGACGAATTCGGCCAGTGGGATCCGAAGGCGCAACGCCCCGAACTCTGGAGCCTCTACAACGCGCGCCTGCACAAGGGCGAGCACCTGCGCGTGTTCCCGATCTCGAACTGGACCGAACTCGACGTGTGGCAGTACATCGCGCGCGAAAACCTCGAACTGCCGTCGATCTACTACGCGCACCAGCGCGAGATCGTGCGCCGCAACGGCCTGCTCGTGCCCGTCACGCCGCTCACGCCGATGAAGGATGGCGAGACGAGCGAAACGGCGCTCGTGCGCTTTCGCACGGTCGGCGACATCAGCTGCACGTGCCCGGTCGCGAGCGATGCGGACGACGTCGAGAAGATCATCGCCGAAACGGCCGTGACGGAAATCACGGAGCGCGGCGCGACGCGCATGGACGACCAGGCGTCCGAAGCCGCGATGGAACAGCGCAAGAAGCAGGGTTATTTCTAAAAGCACGACGAGGAACGATTCAACCATGAGCACTACGTACCAACATGAAGACCTCGGCGTGCTGCGCTTCATCACGGCGGGCAGCGTGGATGACGGCAAGAGCACGCTGATCGGCCGCCTGCTGTACGACAGCAAGGCCGTGCTGTCCGACCAGCTTTCGGCGCTCTCGCGCGCGAAGAACAAGCGCACCGTGGGCGACGAGATCGACCTGTCGCTTTTGACCGACGGCCTCGAAGCCGAGCGCGAGCAGGGCATCACGATCGACGTGGCGTACCGCTATTTCGCCACGGCGAAGCGCAAGTTCATCATCGCCGACACGCCGGGCCACGAGCAGTACACGCGCAACATGGTGACGGGCGCCTCGACGGCGCACGCCGCGATCATCCTGATCGATGCGACGCGCGTGACGGTCGAGGACGGCGTCACGCAACTGCTGCCGCAGACGAAGCGCCACAGCGCGATCGTCAAGCTGCTCGGCCTGCAGCACGTGATCGTCGCGATCAACAAGATGGACCTCGTCGAATACAGCGAAGCGACCTTCGACCTGATCCGCGACGCCTATGTCGTGCTTGCGCACCAGCTCGGCCTCGACAACGTGCGTTTCGTGCCGGTGTCGGCGCTCAAGGGCGACAACATCGTGACGGCGAGCGAGCGCATGCCGTGGTATGCGGGCGAGCCGTTGCTCGACGTGCTGGAGTCGCTGCCGGTCGGGCAGGCCGCGGGCGACGCGCTGCGCTTCCCCGTGCAGTGGGTCGCGCGCCAGGACGGTTCGTGCGCCGACGACTTCCGCGGCTACATGGGCCGCGTCGAGGCGGGCGAGGTGAAGGTCGGCGACGCGATCACGGTGCTGCCGGCGGGCCGTCAGGCGACGGTGGCCGAGATCATCGCGCCGGTGCCGGGCGGCACGGCGCAGGTCGACCGCGCGTTTGCGGGGCAGGCCGTCACGATCCGGCTCGCCGAAGACGTGGACGTCTCGCGTGGCGACACCTTCGTGCCGCTCGCCGATGCCGCGCAGCCCGCGAAGAAGCTCGAAGCCGACCTCTGCTGGTTCGACGACGAGCCGCTTTCGACGCAGCGCAAATACCTGCTCAAGCAGACCACGAACACGGTGTTCGCGAAGATCGGCGCGATCAGGCAGGTGCTCGACGTGCATACGCTCACGCACGCGACCGACCGCCAGGAACTCGCGATGAACGACATCGGCCGCGTCGCGCTCACGCTGCAAAAGCCGGTCGTCTGCGACGCGTACGATACGCATCCGGGCACGGGCGCGTTCGTCCTGATCGACGAAGCCACGCACCATACGGTCGCGGCGGGCATGATCCGCGCGTTCTCCGCCTGAGTTCGGCATTCCGGAACACGAAGAATGGGCAAGGTCTATCTGATCGGTGCGGGACCGGGCGCGGCGGACCTCATTACGGTGCGCGGCGCGCGGCTCCTCGGCACGGCCGACGTCGTGCTGCACGACGCGCTCGTCGAGCCGGCGATGCTCGACTACGCGCCGAAGCACGCGAAGCTCGTCGCGGTCGGCAAGCGCTGCGGGCAGCGCTCGACGGCGCAGCATTTCATCAGCAAGCAGCTCGTCGATGCGGCGCGCGAGCATGACGTGGTCGTACGCCTGAAGGGCGGCGATCCGATGCTGTTCGGCCGTGCCGACGAAGAGATGCGCGCGCTCGAAGCGGCGGGCATCGAGTACGAGATCGTGCCGGGCATCACGGCGGCGCTCGCGAGCGCCGCCACGCTGCGCCGCTCGCTCACGCTGCGCGGCGTGGCGCGTAGCGTCGCGCTCGCGACGCACGCGCGCGCGGCGGATACCGATGCGATCCGCGAGCAGGTCAAGGCCGATTCGCTCGTGTTCTACATGGGCCGTGATAGCGGGCCGGAGATCGCGCGCGAGTTGATCGAAGCGGGCCGCGTGGGCGCGACGCCGGTGGCGATCGTCGAGGCGTGCAGCACGCCGCGCGAGCGCACGCTGACGCTCACGCTCGCTGCGCTGGCGGCGGGCGAGGCGCAGGCGTGGCTCGATGCGACGCAGCCGAGCCTGCTGATGATCGGCGATGCGTTTGCGGCGCGGGCGGGGCAGGTCGAAGAAGAAGGTCTCGCGGACGGGCGAGAGCAAGGCGAACGGGCGGCTGCATGAAGCGCAACGGCGCGCATCTTGCGCCGCCGATGGCTTAAAAAGCCCAGGTCCAGACCTGGGCTTTTTCGTTTCACAGGCGTCGTGCAGAAGGGACCGGCGAGACTCCGATGTCAAAGAACCGGCGAGCTGAAGCGCAACGGGCACCTCATTGCGCGCGGTGTTCCGGCCGCGACGCCACTTGCCTCACCCGGCGTTCAATCCCAATCCCGCTCAACGCCGAGACAATACTGCACGACCGCATCGAGCACGGCGTCGTCCTCGCCGACCGCGCCCGCGCAGCGCAACCGCACGCCCGGATGCGCGGCCTGGCAGCGCGCAACGATCTCGGGCAGATCGCGCCGCACGTGCCCGCCCTGGCCGAAGAACACGGGCACCACGGTGATCGACTCGCAGCCGGCGTTCGCCTGCGCCGCAACGGCAGCCGGAAGATCGGGCGTCATGAGTTCGAGGAAGGCGAGCCCGACCGGGCCCGCGTCGCCGCGCGCCGCGGCGAGCTTCGCGGCGAGCCGCGTGAATGGCTCTTTCCAGCGCGCGTCGCGCGCGCCGTGGCCGAAGAGGATCATGCCGTGCTTGCCCATCGTCGCGAAGTCCGAATGACTCTCCAGGTCCCAGGAAGACCGCCCTGCGGCGATGCCGCCGGGCGCAGCGGAATTCACACCGGCGTCAGTGCCGGTCGACCCATTTCAGGCCGATCAGCCCGAGTGCGAGATAGATGAGGCCCGGCGTCGCCGCAGTGAGCGGCGCGGGCCACGTGTTCAGTGTACCGATGTGCGAGAACAGCGTGTTGATGAGCTGGAAGCTCATCCCGAGCATGATTCCGCCGAACACCTTCACGCCCACCACGCCCGCGCGCGTATGCAGATACGCGAACGGCAGCGAGAGCACGAGCATCACGAACACGGCGAACGGGTAGAGCAGCTTGCGCCAGAGTGCGATCTCGTAGCGTTGCGTGTCCTGATGGTTCTCGTTCAGGTGCTGGATGTAGCGGAACAGGTTGAACATCGACATGCGGTCCGGCGACACGAGCAGTACCGACAGGATCTGCGGCGTGAGTTCGGAGCGCAGCGAATACTCGGGCAGCGCGGTCTGCTGCGCGCGATAGACGGGATTGAGCGCGTCGGCGGGCTGGTTCTGCGGCGGCGGCACGCCAATCAACTGCGTATCGGTGACGTCCTTGAGCAGCCAGTGGCCCGGCGGCTGGTAGCTGCCCGTCTTCGCGAGCCGCACGTTCGAGAGCCTGAACTGCGAGTCGAATTCGTAGATGCGAACGTTGGTGATCGTCGCGTCGGGCAGCAGTTCGCCGACGTTCACGAAGCGTGTGACCTGCTCGCCGTCGGCGCGCGCGGTCAGCGTGTCCTTGACCCACACGCCCGACTGGAAGTCGGTGGACACGGCCGAGCCGAGTGCTTCGAGACGCACGCGTTCCGAGAGCTGGTCCGTGTAAGGCCCGACCACTTCGCCGATCAGATACGTCACGATCACGAGCGGAACGCCGATCTTCAGCAGCGAGCCGAGCGCCTGGCGCGTCGCGAGACCCGAGACGCGGAAGATCGTGTATTCGGAGTTCGCGGCCATCTGCGCGAACACGTAGATCGCGCTGATGAGCGCCGCGACCGGAATGATTTCGTAGAAGCGCGACGGCGTCTGCAGCGCGACGCGCAGCACGGCGTAGCTGAACTTGTAATTGCCGTGGCCGACCGAGTTCAGCTCGTTGATCAGGTCGAAGAAGAAGAACAGCCCCGAGAACGCGAACAGGATGAAGACGAACGCCAGATAGACCTGGCGCGCGAAATATCTTTCGTAGATACGCATCGGTCAGCTCTCCCGCGCCGCGCGCGTGAACATCGCGCGCGAAAAGAGCGGCCGGTTGCGCACGCGCAGCCAGAAGATGAACGCGACGAGCGCGAGCACCACGACATGCAGCGCCACGAGCCCGACGCCGAACGACATCTTGCCCTGCTCGATCTGCGACTGCACGACGTTGAGCAGGTTCGAATAGGTGAGGTAGATGAGCACGGCCATCACGAGGTTGATCGTGCGGCTTCGGCGCGGATTCTGGTAGGCGAGCGGAATGGCGAGCAGCATCAGGTTGATCGCGATGAGCGGCAGGCCGCAGCGCCACGCGAGTTCGGCGAGGTTGTCGGCGTTCGGCTGGCGCAACAGGCCCAGCGTGGACGTGCTGCTGGCCGTGGGTTTCGACACGACGGGCTGGCTCTGGATCTTCACGCCGTAGCGCTGGAATTCGGTGATGCGGAAGTCCGGGTGGCCCGGCTCGCCGTCGTAGCGGCGGCCGTTTTCGAGCACGACGAAGCGCTCGCCGTTCTTGAGGGTTTCGGTGTGGCCGGTCCGCGAGACGATCACGTTGACCTTGCCGTTCTCCGTGCTCGTGACGAACACGTTCTCGACGCGCGCCTGGTCGGCGCTCATGTTCTCGATGAAGAACACACGGTGCGTGGTGGGCGATTCGCGGAACTGGCCGGGCGCGAGCAGCGACACTTCGTCACGCTGCTGGAAACGCGCGCGGATCAGCTTGCTCTGCGCGTTCGACCACGGCCAGCCGATGAACGCGAAGAACACGATCAGCACGAAGATCGGCGTGGCGAATACGGCGACCGGCTTGATAAGGCGCGTGAGGCTCACCCCGGAGGAGAGCCACACGACCATTTCGGAATCTTTGTACCAGCGCGTGAGCACGAACAGGATCGACACGAACATCGTGACGATGAGCATCACGGCCATGTAGCCGATAACGGTCAGGCCGATCAGGACGAGCACGTCGCGCGGGTCGACCTGACCTGACGCGGCGAAGCCGACGATGCGGATCATCATCGTCGTCAGCATGATCGTCAGCAGGACCATGAACACGGCCCCGGCCGTGTACGCGAGTTCGCGCTGCAGGGAACGTTCGAAGATCATTCTTGATGGGCAGGGCAGACGGCCCGCGCCGGACGCCGCGCAGCTCGCGCATCCGGCCTGGAGCCGCCGCGGGAAAAATAGCGGATAATTGCGGCTTTCATCCTAAGCCCTGATTTTATCCGAGGACAAGCGCGATGGACTTTAGCATAAAAGCCTGTGATTGGAGCAAAGCCGGGGAGGGCTCGTTCCTGACCGGCAAGTCGGATTGTGTGGTGATCGGCGTGTTCGAGGCGCAAACCCTCTCGGGCGCGGCATTCGTGATCGACAATGCGATCGGCGGCACGATCTCGCGCGTCGTGAAAGCCGGCGACATGAGCGGCAAGGCCGGCTCCACGCTGTTCCTGCCGGAAGTCACGGGCATCGGCGCCTCGCGGGTGCTGCTCGTCGGTCTCGGCAAGCAGGACGAATTCGGTCAGAAAGCCTATGGCGAGGCCGTCAAGGCGGCCTGGCGCGCGATCCTCGGCACGAAAATCGCACAGGTCACGTTCACGCTTGCCCAACTGCCGGTCAAGGACCGCACGGGCGACTGGGCCGTGCGTGCCGCGATCCTCGCGCTGCGCGGCGAGACCTATCGCTTCACGCAGATGAAGAGCAAGCCCGAGACCAACTCGCGCGCGCTCAAACGCATCGTCTTCGCCATCGACGCCGCCGAGGAAAAGACCGCTCGCCTCGCCGCGAAGCAGGGCGCGGCCATCGCCAACGGCATGGACCTCACGCGCGACCTCGGCAATCTGCCGGGCAACGTCTGCACGCCCACGTATCTCGCGGCCACCGCGAAGAAGCTCGCGCGCGACTGGAAGCTGAAGGTCGAGGTGCTCGGCCAGCGCCAGATCGAGGCGCTCAAGATGGGCTCGTTCCTTTCGGTCACGAAGGGCTCGGTCGAGCCGCCGCAATTCATCGTGCTGCACTATCAGGGTGCGAGCGCGAAGGCCGCGCCGGTCGTGCTCGTCGGCAAGGGCATCACGTTCGACACGGGCGGCATTTCGCTCAAGCCCGGCGAGGGCATGGACGAGATGAAGTACGACATGTGCGGCGCGGGCTCGGTGCTGGGCACGATCCGTGCGGTAGCCGAAATGGGCCTGAAGCTCAACGTGATCGGCATCGTCCCGACTTGCGAGAACATGCCCGCGGGCAACGCGACGAAGCCGGGCGACATCGTCACGACGATGTCGGGGCTGACCGTCGAGGTGCTCAACACGGACGCCGAAGGCCGCCTGATCCTGTGCGACGCGCTTACCTACGCGGAACGCTTCAAGCCGGCCGCCGTGGTGGACATCGCGACGCTGACGGGCGCGTGCATCATCGCGCTCGGCCATCACAACAGCGGCCTGTTCTCGAAGGACGACGCACTGGCGGGCGAACTGCTCGACGCGTCGCGCGAAGCGGAAGACCCGACCTGGCGCATGCCGCTCGACGACGAGTATCAGGATCAGCTGAAGTCGAATTTCGCGGACCTCGCCAACATCGGCGGCCGTCCGGCGGGCAGCGTGACCGCGGCGTGCTTCCTGTCGCGCTTCGCGAAGAACTACCCGTGGGCGCACCTCGACATCGCGGGCATCGCGTGGAAGAGCGGTGCGGCGAAGGGCGCGACGGGACGTCCCGTGCCGCTGCTTTCGCAGTTCCTGATCGACCGCGCGGCGCAATGACGTACGAGGCGGTGAGGGTGCGTTACGTGGTCGACGTGCAAACCTTGTTCGACAAATGACGCGCATCGACTTCCACACCAACGTCGGCGATTCGCTGATGTACGCGTGCCGGCTCGTGCGCAAGGCGTATCAGGCGGGCGAGCAGGCCGTCGTGCTGGCCGGGCGCGCGCGCCTGCGCGCCTTCGACGAGATGCTGTGGACCTTCTCGCCGCTCGACTTCGTGCCGCACTGCATGGCCGACAGCACGCTCGCGGGCGTGACGCCGATCGTGCTCGCGGAAGATCTCGAGCGTGCGCCGCATCATCGCGTGCTGATCAATCTCGACGCGGCGGTGCCGCCGCTGTTCGCGCGCTTCGAGCGCCTGCTCGAAGTGATCGGCGACGCGCCCGACGAACTCGCGGCCGGCCGCGACCGCTATCGCTTCTATCGCGATCGCGGCTATGCGCTCAATAACTACAAACAGGGCGGCTGAAGCCGAACCCTTGTCCGTAACGCGGGGATGGCTGATAGAGGGAGGTTTTCGTGTCGGATGTACATGACGCAGGTGACGGTTCGATTCCGCTCTTGACCGAGATTCTCAAGCCTGGCGATGCGCGGCGCGCACGCGGCGGCGTGGCGCCCGACGCGCTGCCCGCCGGGGTCGAAGGGCTGTTCGCCGGAGACGCCGATGCGCTCGTCGAGCGCCTGCGCGGTCGCTGCCTGAGCTGGCTGACCGGCGACGGCCGCGGCGTGATCGAGGGGCGTTGCAGTGCCGCGCTGCAGGAGCATTCGCACTGGCTCGTGGGCCAGGTGTCGCGCGAGATCGGCCTCGCGCTGGAAACCGAACTGAAGGACTGGGTGAGGGCGGCCGTGCGCGAGGAACTGGCGACGCGTGCCGGGCGCGGGCCTGGGTCGGGTTCTGGTTCGTCGTCGGGCGGCGCCTGAGCTGTTTGCCCGACGTCGCGGCGGCGCTACCTGATTACGTATCGGAAAGCGCCGCCGCGCTCATTTGAGCGTGAGTATCCAGCCCGCGAGCATGGCCGCCTGGCCCGGGCTTAGCTGCGTGTTCGCGGGCATCGGCACGTTACCCCATGCGCCGCTGCTGCCTTCCAGGATCTTGTGGGCGAGATAGCTTTGCGCGTCGGCCTTCGACGCGTACCGCGACGCGATGTCGCGAAACGCCGGTCCCATCAACGTGCGCGTTACCGAATGGCAGCTCATGCAGTTCTTCTGCTGCGCGAACACAAGACCCGTCTGGCCCATTTGACCCATCTGGCTCATCTGACCGCCCTGGCCTGCCGGACCCATCTGGGCGCAGGCCGTCCCCGCCGCGAAAGCCAGCGGGAGCGCGGCGGCGAGCGTCGCTGTTATCTTTATCGCGTGCGACTTCAGATTCATGCTGGTCTCCGCCGACGTGGTCGCCGGCTGTTGGGTGGTCGCATTATAAAAGCAAAGGGCGCACGACTTGCGCGCGCGCCCTTGTTCGATGTCGACCGGGCGGCGAGTCGCCGCATCCGGGCCGCTCAGCCGGTCACCGCGCCCTTGTGCGCCGGACTTGCGAGCGCGGCGTACTTCGCAAGCACGCCGCGCGTGTAGCGCGCAGCAGGCTGCTTCCACGCGGCGCGGCGGCGCGCGAGTTCGGCATCGTCGATGTTGAGTTGCAGCAGCAGCTTGTGCGCGTCGATGGTGATCGAATCGCCTTCCTGCACGAACGCGATCGTGCCGCCTTCGAACGCTTCCGGCGCGACGTGGCCGACCACCATGCCCCACGTGCCGCCCGAGAAGCGGCCGTCGGTGATCAGACCCACCGATTCGCCGAGCCCCTTGCCGATGATCGCCGAAGTCGGCGCTAGCATTTCCGGCATGCCCGGACCGCCCTTCGGGCCGAGATAGCGCAGCACGACGACGTCGCCGGCCTTGATCCGGTCCGCGAGGATCGCTTCCATCGCGCTCTCTTCATCGTCGAAGACCCGCGCCGGGCCCGTGATGACCGGGTTCTTCAGCCCCGTGATCTTCGCAACGGCGCCTTCGGTCGCGAGGTTGCCCCTGAGGATCGCGAGGTGGCCTTCCTTGTAGAGCGCCTGGTTGACCGGATGGATGACCTTCTGATCGGCGCGCGGCGCCGACGGCACATCCTTCAGTTCTTCGGCGATGGTCCTGCCCGTGATGGTCATGCAGCCGCCGTGCAGCATGCCCGCGTCGAGCAGGAGCTTCAGCACCTGCGGAATGCCGCCGGCCTTGTGCAGGTCGGTCGCGACGTACTGGCCCGAGGGCTTCAGGTCGCAGATCACGGGCACCTTCTTGCGCATGCGTTCGAAGTCGTCGATGGTCCAGTCGATTTCCGCCGCGTGCGCGATCGCCAGATAGTGCAGCACGGCGTTGGTCGAGCCGCCGGTCGCCATGATGAGTGCCACGGCATTCTCGATCGACTGCTTCGTGATGATGTCGCGCGGCTTGAGGTCCTTCCTGACCGCCTCGACGAGCACGCGCGCCGACCCGGCCGCCGAGGCGACCTTTTCGTCGTCGGGATTGGCCATCGTCGACGAGTACAGCAGCGACATGCCGAGCGCCTCGAACGACGAACTCATCGTGTTCGCGGTGTACATGCCGCCGCACGACCCCGTGGACGGGCACGCGTTCTTCTCGATCCCCTCGAAGTCCGCTTCGGACATGCGGCCGGCCGTGAATTCGCCGACGGCCTCGAACGCGGACACGATCGTCAGGTCTTTGCCCTTCCAGTTGCCCGGACGGATCGTGCCGCCGTACACGTAGATGCCCGGCACGTTCATGCGCGCAAGCGCGATCATGCCGCCCGGCATGTTCTTGTCGCAGCCGCCGATCACGACCACGCCATCCATCCACTGGCCCTGCACGCAGGTCTCGATGCAGTCGGCGATCACTTCGCGCGACACGAGCGAGTACTTCATGCCTTCGGTGCCCATCGACATGCCGTCCGAGATCGTCGGCGTCCCGAAGGTCTGCGGGTTCGCATCGGCGAGCTTGACGGCCTCGACGGCCGCGTCGGCGAGGCGCTGCAGGCCCGCGTTGCAGGGCGTGATCGTCGAGTGGCCGTTGGCGATGCCGATCATCGGCTTGTCGAAGTCGGCCTTTTCATAGCCGAGCGCGTAATACATCGAACGGTTCGGCGAGCGGGCGATGCCTTGCGTGATGTGCTTCGAACGACGGTTGTACGACATGGGGAGCCTCCAGTGGAATGTGTCCCGGATGCCGGGCCTGGGTGTTCTTGTGCGGGGACGCGCGCCGGCTTGTCCGCGTAGTGTGCCGTTTTGTTCGGTTTCGTGCGGCCTGGCGATGCTTCGCGCGGTTTCGTGCAGTTTCGCGAGCAGCGCATCCAATATATTATTCTTGGCCTGGTAAGTCGGAAAAAATATCACTGCACGCAACGACCATGGGTTCGACGATTCCCGATCTGCGCCAACTGCGCTACTTCGTGGCCGTGGCCGAAGAGCAGCACTTCGGCCGCGCGGCCGCGCGCCTTTCGATGACGCAGCCGCCGCTTTCACAGGCGATCCGCGCGCTGGAGGACACGCTCGGCGTCGAGCTGTTCGCCCGCACCCGCCGTTCAGTCGAGCTGACGCCCGTGGGCGCCGACCTGCTGCCCGAGGTGCGGCGCATCCTCGCGTCGGCGGAGGCGCTGCGTCCGCTCGCGCAGAGCCTCGCGCGCGGCGAGGCGGGCGTGCTGGCGCTGGCCTTCGTCACGACCGCCGACTACGGTCTGCTGCCGCTCCTGCTGCGCGACTTCGGCGCGCGCTATCCGCGCGTGCGCCTGCAACTGGCCGAAGCCACGAGCGACGTGCAGGTGGACGAACTGGTCGCGGGCCGCATCGACGCGGGCCTCGTGATCGCGCCCTTGCCGCCGCGCCACGCGGCGCAGCTGTCGTATCTGCCGATCGCGCGCGAGCCGCTCGTGATCGCGATGCCGACGGAACTGGCGGCACGCACGGGCGGCACGTCCGCCGAGGACGGGTGCGACGCGCCCGTGAGCCTGCGCGATCTCGCCGACGTGCCGCTCGTCGTCTTTCCGCGCCATCTGGCACCGGGCTTTTATGACATCATCATGGACTGCTACGGCGCAGCGGGCCTCGTGCCGCGCGTGGGGCAGGAAGCGATCCAGATGCAGACGATCGTGAGCCTCGTCTCGGCGGGCATGGGCGTCGCGCTGGTGCCGCAATCGCTGCGCCATCTGCGGCGCACGGGTGTGGTCTACCGGCCGCTCGCGGAAGCCGTGCCCGCCATCGAAACGGGGCTCGTCTGGCGCTCGGCGGAGGTGAGTCCGGTACTGGCGGCCTTCATCGAGATCGTGCGCGCCCATGCCGGGACAGCGGGCTTACCGCGCTGAAAGCCTCGTAAAACGCAGCATCAGCCGCTTTTCATCATTCGAAACCGCGCGCGGTACCCCGACTCGGCGATAATGCTGGCGCCGCGAACCGGATCGTGCGGGACTCGTCCGCCGCGCACGGTGCGATCCGCCACCCCGATGACACTCTTCGTCGACAAGAACTGACCTCACGATGCTCATCCACCCGAACTTCGACCCCGTCGCCATTCACCTGGGGCCGCTAGCCGTGCGCTGGTACGGCCTGATGTACCTCGTCGGCTTCATTCTTGCCATCGTGATCGGCCGCCTGCGTCTGCGGCTGCCGTACGTCGCGGCGCAAGGCTGGACCGCGCGCGACATCGACGACATGCTGTTCTACGGCGTGCTCGGCACGATCCTGGGCGGGCGCCTCGGCTACGTGCTGTTCTACAAGGCGAGCTGGTATTTCGCGCATCCGCTCGACATCTTCAAGGTGTGGGAAGGCGGCATGTCGTTCCACGGCGGCTTTCTCGGCGTGACCTTCGCGATGGTGCTTTTCGCGTGGCAGCGCGGCCGCACGTGGCTGCAGGTGACCGACTTCGTCGCGCCGATGGTGCCGACGGGTCTCGCCGCCGGGCGTCTCGGCAACTTCATCAACGGCGAATTGTGGGGCCGCGTGACGTCGCCCGACTCGCCGTGGGCGATGCTGTTCCCGGGCGCCGCCAACGACGACGCCGCATGGCTCACCGCCCATCCGCAACTGGCCGCGCAATGGCATCTCGGCGAGGTTTTTGCGCAATATCACCTGCTGCCGCGCCATCCCTCGGAACTCTATGAAATCGCACTCGAAGGCGTCGCGCTCTTCTTCGTGCTGATTTTCTTCTCGCGCAAGCAGCGTCCGGTGGGCGCGATTTCGGCGGTGTTCCTGATCGGCTATGGTCTCGCGCGCTTCACCGTCGAGTTCGCGCGCGAGCCGGATGATTTCCTCGGCCTGCTCGCGCTCGGTTTGTCGATGGGCCAGTGGCTCTCGCTGCCGATGATCATCGTGGGCGTGGGCATGCTCGTGTGGGCATACAAGCGCGCGCGCCGCAACGGCGCACAGGCGGTCGGCGCGAAAAGCTGAACGCCTTCGTCATCGCGTGCATGCAAAAAGCCCCGCAAATGCGGGGCTTTTTGTTGTCTGAAGCGCGGCCAGGCAGCGCGTCACTTCATCTGCACCGACCCCGAAACGGTGACGTTCACCGTCGACGTGCCGCCTTCGAGCGGCATCGGCGGTGCGGCTTTCGCATCGGCCGACATCGCGCGTGCGCTCATCATCATGACGGGACGCGGCTGCATGAACCCGTGGCCCACGTTCACTTCGCGGATCGTGTAACTGCTGTAGCCGAACGAGCGTGCGGCGGAAGCGGCCTGATCCCGGAACGACGCGATGGCCTGACCCGAGAGCTTTTGCTCGGCGGCGCGTTGCGCCTCGGGCGACAGCGAGAACTGCACGTTGCCGACCTGCATGACCGACGAGACGTCGCCCGCAAGCTTCGCGGCGGCTGCGAAGTCGTGCGATTCGAGTACGACTTCCGTGCGACCGCGCCATGCCGAGATGCGGCCGTCGCGATCGGTGGACGGGAAGATCGAGAACTGGCCCGACTGCGCGGTCACGCCGGACACGCCGCGTGCCTTCTGCAACGCGGCATCGGCGCGTTGATTGAGCGTGGTGGTGAGCGACGCGGGATCGTTCGCCTCCTGCTCGTAGAATAGCGTGATCGTGACGACGTCCTGGGGCACTTCGGCGCTCGCCTGCGCGGACAGCGACAACACGCCGGCCGGCTGAAAGCGCGCGTCGCTCTGCGCGAACGCGGCGCGAGGGGCGAGCGTGAACGCAAGCGGCGCGGCCATCGCGAGTATGGCCGCAAGCGTCGTGGCACGCGCCAATACAGTGTTGTTCTTCATCGTCGACTCCTTGCAGAACGGATTTTGCGGCGCTTGCGGTGTCATCGCACGGCCGCCATCGCATCAATCACATCAGATGTTTCGTGATGAAGGCCCATTCGGCGTCGGTCACGGGCGTAATCGAAAGGCGATTGCCCTTCGCGAGCACGCGCATGTCGGCGAGCGCTTCGTGCTCGCGCAATGCGGCGAGCGGAATCAGTGGGCACTTCTTTTTGAACACGACGTCGACGAGCAGCCAGCGCGGGTTTTCGTGCGTCGATTTTGCGTCGAAATAAGGGCTCTTCGGATCGAATTGCGTGGGGTCGGGATAGGCCGTCGACGAGACCTGCGCCAGCCCCGCAATGCCGGGCTCGGGACAACTGGAGTGATAGAAGAGCACGCCGTCGCCGACCGTCATCGTGTCGCGCATGAAATTGCGCGCCTGATAATTGCGTACCCCGGTCCAGGGTAGCGTGCGATGCGGTGCGTGAGCGAGGTCGTCGATGCTTGCTTCGTCGGGTTCGGACTTCATCAGCCAGTAGCGCATGAGTCGGAGATCACTTCGAAAGAGAGCGGGGCACGTGCGCGCGATGCGCAGGCTTGAACAGGACGATAAACGGGACAACAACGGGACAATACAGCGGAACGCGCAGAGTGGAACTATAAAGCGGCACTACAAAGGAAAACGGCATCGGACGCAAGTCCGATGCCGTTCGAATAGGTCCCCGCCATGGCCGCTAGGCCGGCATCCCGAACCTGGGGTTCAGAATTGGTCGCAGTTAGCAGCACTTCGGGTACATCAGACAGAGTGACGTTCACGCCCGTGCTACAAATTTCCGCAACCGTGCGCATGGCATTGGTTCAAGGAATATATGACCTTGGCGAACCAGGCAGGGAAGCTAATTAAACCTTTTGAAACGTAATACTGCCGACAACTCTACAAGTGCCCGAGCACTCGTTACTGCACGCCGTATTGCTGAATGACGGCACCGAGTTGTTCGTTCATTTGGCGCATTGTACGACGGATTTCTTCGGCTGGGAATGCTTCGCCGTGACGCACGCTCGTTTGCAGGCGCAGCAGCTCCGACGCGATCGAGAGCGCCGCCATCACCGCGATGCGATCCATGCCGCGCACGTTGCTGTGCGAGCGGATCTTCGACATCTCCGCATCCACGCGTGCGACCGCTTCGAGCAGCGCGCCTTCGGTTTCCGGCGAACAGGCGAGGCGATAGGTCTGGCCGAGAATCGTCGCTTCGATCTGTTTGGTGGTCATGCGTTTTCTCCGTGACGGGCCGCGTTACTGTCGCTGTCCCGCGGCTGCTCCAGCAGATCGAGCTGGTTGTCGGATTCGGCGTTCGCGCGTGCGCGCGGCAGCTTTTCGAGGATCGCGTTCAGGCGCACTTGCGCGTCGTCGATTTTCGCGGACAGCGCATCGCGCTCCGCTTGCAGCGCGTTGCGCTCTTCGCGCACCTGCTCGAGTTCGGCGCGAGTGGCATCGCACTGCGCCTGCAACTGCGAAAGTTGCGCTTCGAGTGCGAGACGTGCCTCGTGATGGCGCTGATTGAGCTCGATCAGCCGCCCGATGTTCTGTGAGAGTGTTTCGAGTTCGTTGAGCATGTGCTGCGTCCTCTAAAGACAGGCATTCTAGCGCGGATTAACTCGTATTCCGATAATTGTGTCGTTTCGAGACGTAACAACCCCGCTTCTTGCTGATAACGGCGGCCAGTTCGCTCGGCAGGAACGCATTTTGCCTTGACGGTGCCTTGATCTATGTGTCGGCACGAGCCGGGCGCGGCCGCATTTCTTGACGTTGATGCGGGCCCCTCCTACACTTGCGGCACCCTGGGTGCCCGCGCTTGACCCGTGGCCTTGAAACGGGAAACAGGGCGCGAAGTTCGGCCCCTGTATACGTCTTCTTGTGCCGTGCTTTGCTGCGATACCGCAATGGCGTGCGTTGCATCTCGTGGCGTCGCTGGGCCTTCGTCATCATGTATTCGATGACGGGCTCGATGAAGCCGCGCCGCGCGTGATTTGCGCCGCGTACTGTTGTCCTGGGCATGCGGACGCAGATCGATGCATATGCACCGATCGCCTTCAATGCATTCAGCGCGAGCGCATCGACACCGGACTCGACAACAGGGCCACGCGAAGTCACTGCACTTACCGCGCGCAATCCAGACGCCTTCGACCAAGACAACGAACCCGCCCGACCCGCACGATGCGATCCGCCCATCGCGATGACCTTCCCGCCGCGCGCGAGCGCACGCTACGAGCGTCGATGAGCGCACGTCGGGCGGGCGTCATCTGGCTCGCGCTGACGCTCGCCGCGCTCGTCGTGTTCGCGGCGTCGCTCGTCACGGGCAGCGTGCCCGTGTCGCTCGCGGACGCGCTCGCCGCATTGTCTCCCTCGCACACCAGCGCCGACATGGCGATCGAAATCGTTCGCACGCTGCGACTGCCGCGCGCGCTCGGCGGCTTCGCGTGCGGCGCGTTGCTCGCGCTCGCCGGGGCGCTCTTGCAGGTGCTGCTGCGCAATCCGCTCGCGGAGCCGTATGTGCTCGGCGTATCGGGCGGCGCGGCGGCGTTCGCGCTCGTCGCGATGATCGCGGGTCTCGCGTTCTGGGGCGTGCAGGCGAGCGCATGCGTAGGCGCTTTCGCGTCGATCCTGATCGTGCTCGGTCTCGCTCGCCGGGAACTGTGGCGCGGCGAACCGCAGGACAGCTCACCGCGTCTGTTGCTCACCGGCGCCGTGACGGCCGCGGGCTGGGGCGCGCTGATCACGCTGCTCCTCACGCTCGCGCCCGACGCCCAACTGCGCGGCATGCTGTTCTGGCTCACCGGCGACCTCAACGGCGCGGCCATGCCGTGGGCGGCGCTCGGTGCGCTGGTCCTCGTGCTCGCGGCCATCGTGCCGGTCGCGCCGCAACTGAACGTGCTGCTGCGCGGCGATGCCGCTGCGCAGGCGCTCGGCGTGCCGGTGCTGCGTCTGCGATTGCGCGTCTATTTCGCCGCGTCGCTCGCGGCCGCCGCGGCGGTGACGACGGGCGGCACCATCGGCTTCGTCGGTCTCGTCGTGCCGCACATGCTGCGGCTCGCGTTCGGCAACGACCAGCGCATGTTGCTGCCCGCCGCGGTGCTCGCGGGCGGACTTGCCGTGATGGCCGCCGATCTCGCCGCGCGCACCGTGGCCGCGCCCGCGCAATTGCCGGTGGGCGTCGTGACGGCGCTCGCGGGCGTGCCCGTGTTCCTGTGGATGCTGCTGCACCGGCGCACGCGATGAACCAGAAAACGCTTCCCGCGCCGCTCCTTGCGGCCCGCGCGCTGACTTTGCGCGCGGGCGCGCGCACGCTCGTCGAATCGCTCGCGCTGTCGTTCGGCGTCGGCGAGATCTGGTGTGTCGCGGGCGCGAACGGCGCGGGCAAGACCACGCTGATCGGCGCGCTGGCAGGGTTGCGCACGAGCGCGGCGGGCCACATCGAGATCGACGGCCGCGCACTCGCCGACTGGGCACCCGTCGAGCTCGCGCAGCGTCGCGCGCTGATGCCGCAAGACGTGCGCGACGCGTTCAGCGCGAGCGTCCTCGACATCGTGCTGCTGAACCGCTATCCGCATCTCGCGGGCTGGGGATGGGAGCGCGACGAGGACCGCGCCGCCGCGCACGCCGCGCTCGCGTCGCTCGGACTCGAAACGCTCGCCGCGCGCGACGTGCTTTCGCTGTCCGGCGGCGAACGGCAGCGCGTCGCGCTCGCCGCTGCGCTGTGCCAGGATGCGCCGCTGCTGCTGCTCGACGAACCGCTCTCGCATCTGGACCTGCATCATCAGATCGCGTGCCTCGAAGCGCTGGCCCGCTGGGTGAGCGTGGACGCGCGCACGATCGTTTTTTCCTGCCACGATCTCAACCTGGCGCGGCGCTATGCGACGCATGCGTTGTTGCTCGACGGCCGCGGCGGCTTCCACGCGGGGCCGGTGCGCGAGGTGCTGACGCCCGCGCGCGCGAGCGATGCGTTTGGCCATCCGCTCGTGCTGATCCGCGAAGGCGATCACGAGGCGCTCGTGCCGGCGCTTTCGCGCGGGCCTGCGTCGCCGCCACCAGAACACGTACGACCCTGAACTCTTTGAACCGACCATGACGCCGAATCTCTCCCATCTGCTCGACATCGAGCCCGTTGATGCATCGCTGCGCGACGAACTGCAACACAAGATCGACACGAGGACCAAACCGCCCGGCAGTCTCGGGCGTATCGAAACGCTCGCGCGCCAGCTCGGCATGGTCCAGCGCACGACGAGCCCCACCGTCGAGCGTCCCGCGATGATCGTCTTCGCGGGCGACCACGGCATCGCGAACGAAGGCGTGAGTCCGTATCCGCAGGCCGTGACCGTGCAGATGGTCGCGAACTTTCTCGCGGGCGGCGCGGCGATCAACGCGTTCAGCGGCGTCGCGGGCCTCACGCTGGAGATCGTCGATGCAGGCGTCGCGACGCCGATGCCGCCGTCGCCTTCGCTCGTCGAAGTGGCGATCGCGCGCGGCACGCGCAACTTCGCGCATGAGCGCGCGATGACGCGCGACGAAGCCATCGCCGCGCTCGAAGCGGGCGCGGCGCGCGTGCGCCATCACGCGGCGCTCGGCACGAACGTGATCGGCTTCGGCGAGATGGGGATCGCGAATACGTCGTCGGCCGCGTGCCTGATGAGCCGTCTGTGCGGCGTGCCGATCGACGAGTGCGTCGGGCGCGGCACCGGCCTCGACGACGCGGGCCTCGCGAAGAAGCGCAACGTGCTCGCGTCGGCGCTCGCGCTGCACGAGGACGCGCGCGAACCGCTCGACGTGCTTGCGACGTTCGGCGGCTTCGAGATCGCGATGATGACGGGCGCGTACCTCGAAGCGGCGCGTTCGCGCATGGCGATTCTCGTCGATGGCTTCATCGCGACGTCGGCGCTGCTCGTCGCCGATGCGCTCGCGCCCAACGTGCGCGATTACTGCGTGTTCGCGCATGCGTCGAACGAAGCGGGGCATCGGCGCATGCTCGATCATTTCGGCGCGCGCGAACTGCTCGCGCTCGATCTGCGGCTCGGCGAAGGCACGGGCGCGGCGCTCGCGGTGCCGCTGCTGCGCGCGGCGTGCGCGTTCCTCAACGAAATGGCGAGCTTCGAGTCGGCGGGCGTGACGGAGCGCGGCGATCATGGCGCGTGACGTTCGCGCGCGCATGAGGCACGTGCGATGAATCCACTCGCCGAATTGCGCTACTTCTTCACGGCGCTCGGCTATTTCACGCGCGTGCCGGTGCCGCGCTGGGTCGGCTTCGATCCAGCGTGGCTCAACCGGGCGGCGCGCTATTTTCCGCTTGTGGGCGCGCTGGTCGGCGCGCTCGCGGCGTGCGTGTATCTCGCGGCGCTGCGCATCTTTCCAACCGGCGTCGCGGTGCTGCTCTCGATGGCGGTAACGCTCCTCGCGACGGGGGCCTTCCACGAGGACGGACTCGCCGATTGCTTCGACGCGTTCGGCGGCGGCTACCGTCGCGAGGACGTGCTGCGCATCATGCACGATTCGCGGATCGGCGCGTTTGGCGCGATCGGGCTCGTCGTCGCGCTCGCGTTGAAGTGGCAAGTGCTGGCGGCATTGCCGCCGATGCGCGCCGCGATGCTGATGATCGCAGGGCACGCCGCAAGCCGCGCGTGCGCGATCAGCTATCTCGTCTCGCTCGACTACGTTCGCGCAGAGGGTAAAGCGAAGCCCGTCGCGCAGCGCATGAGCGTCGCGGCGTTGCTATGCGCGTTTGTGTTCGGCCTGCCGTGGCTCTTCTGGCCCGAATGGCGCGCGGGCATCGCGACGCTCGCCGTGCTCGTCGTGCTGCGCCATGCACTCGGGCGCTACTTCGTGAGGCGCATCGGCGGTTATACCGGCGACTGTCTCGGCTTCTCGCAACAGATATTCGAACTGGCGATCTATCTCGTGGGGCTCGCGTGGATCTCGTTCTGATCCGGCATCCGGCCGTGGCCGTCGAGGCCGGCGTCTGCTACGGCCGCAGCGATGTGCCGCTCGCGGGCGATGCGGCGCACGAGGCTGCGCATCTCGCGCGGCGGCTCGGTGCGCTCGGGGCGCCGGTGCCGCTGCGCGTCGAATCGAGTCCGCTCAGGCGGTGCGTGCCGATCGCGAATGCGCTCGCGTCGACGCACGGTCTCGCGCCGCGCGTCGATGCGCGGCTCGCGGAGATGGATTTCGGCGCGTGGGAAATGCAGCGCTGGGATGCGATCGAGCGCGCGCAGATCGACGCCTGGGCCGCCGATTTCGACCATGCGCGTCCGCACGGCGGCGAGAGCGTCGCGCAGTTCGACGCGCGCGTGGGGACGTGGTTTGACGACGGGCGCGATGGACGTTTCGCGCAGACCGCCTGGGTCGTGACGCACGCGGGCGTGATTCGTGCGATCGCGGCCCGCGCATTGGACATGCCGCTATCGCGCTGCGTGCGCTGGCCGCTGGAAATGGCCGCGCTGGTCTGGTTGCGTCGCGAAGCGGCTGGCGGACCGTGGCAGCTCGTTCGCTGGAACGTCTAGCGATTCGATACGGATGCCGAACTAATCGGGCCTGTCCGTATTTCGCCTGCGCGCCTGATCCAGATCCTCGCACAGTTGCGCCGCGCCTTGCGCGATGCGCGGAGCGGGGCGCGTGAGGAGATCGCCGTCGATGGCGAAGAGGTTGCCGTGCTTGACCGCCGACAGCATGGGCCACGCGCGCCAGCTTGCGAGCGCGGGCAGCGGACGGTCGGGCGCGGTCGCGCCTTGCGATTCCGTCACGATTGCGTCGGGATTCGCGGCGAGCACCGCTTCGGTCGAGACGGTCGGCACGAGCGGCTTCAGGCCAGCGAATACATTGCGCCCGCCGCAGAGCGCGATGACATCGCTGATCATGTGCTCGCCGTTGAGGGTCATCAGCGGCTGATCCCATGCCTCGTAGAACACGCTGACCGGCGCGCGCGTCGCGTAGCGCGTGCGCAGTCGCGCGATGTCGTGGCGAAAGGCTTCGGCGGCGGGCTGCGCCGTGGACGACGTGTCGAGCAGCACGCCGAGGCGCGTGAGCGACGTCGCGATGTCGTCGAGCCGCCGGGGCTCGCTGAAGAACAGCGGAATGTGCAGGTCGCGCAGGCGGTCGATCTGTTGCTCCGCGTTGCCGTGCCGCCAGACGACGATCAGGTCGGGTTTGAGCGCGGCGATGCGTTCGAGGTCGAGCGCGCGGTTGTCGCCGACACGCGGTACCTGTTTTGCCGCGGGCGGGTAGTCGCTGTAGCTGACCGCGCCGACGAGCCGTGCGCCGCCGCCCGCCGCGTAGATCAGTTCGGTGATGTGCGGCGCGAGGCTGATCACGCGCCGGGCAGGCGCGGCGAGCGTGATGGTGTCGCCGGCGTCGTCGGTCACGCTGACCGACGCCGATGAGGTTTGCGCGACGCACGCGAGCGCGGCGGCCAGCGCCAGGGCGGCGAAGAAGCGTTTGTTCATGACGGGCGTGTAGCGTTGGTGGGGCGGCGCTCGCGCATCACGACGACTTGAGCACGAGCGGCAGCCCGGCGGCGACGAGCGTCGCGCGGTCGGCGAGGGCGGCGATGCGCTGGTTCAGCCGGCCGAGTTCGTCGACGTAGAGACGCGTCGCCGCGCCGAGCGGCACCACGCCCATGCCGATCTCGTTGCTCACGACGAGCACCGTGCCTTGCGCGCGCTCGCAGGCGGCGGCAAAGGCGTCGAGGCGTGCGGACCAGTCCGGCAGCGGCGCTTCGGAGCCGGGCGGGCAGAGCAGGTTGGCGAGCCAGAGCGTGAGGCAGTCGATCAGCACGCACCGGCCGGGTCCGGCGGCGTTATCGAGCGCGGCCGCGAGATCGAGCGGCGCTTCGACGAGCGCCCAGTGCGCGGGCCGCCGCTCCCGGTGATGCGAGACGCGCTCGGCGAATTCGTCGTCGGCGATGCTCGCCGTCGCGATGTAGGTAACCGGCAGGCCGCTCTCGCGGGCGAGGTGCTCGGCGTACGCGCTCTTGCCCGAGCGCGCGCCGCCGACGATGAAGGTGAGGTCGCGCGAAATCATCGCGTGATTGTAACGGCGCTTGACCGCCGCGGACCCGCGCCTCGGCGCCGCCAGGCTCAGTAAAGCACCATCTGCGTGCAGCGAAAGAGCGCGATGGTCTTGCCGTCGGGCGCGCTCACCTTCGCGTCCCAGACCTGCGTGCTGCGTCCGAGGTGGACGCCCGTCGCGACCGCCGTGATCGTGCCTTCGCGCGCGGTGCCGAGAAAGTTGCTCTTCAGTTCGATGGTCGTGAAGTTCTTCGCGCCCGGCGGCAGATGCGCGAGGCACGCGTAGCCGCAGGCCGTGTCCGCGAGGCCGATCACGGTCGCCGCGTGGAGAAAGCCGTTCGGCGCGAGCAGATTGTCCCGGATGTCGAGTTCGGCGCGCAGCACGCCCTCTTCGAGCGCCGTCGCGCGAAAGCCCAGCAGATCCGGCAGACTGCCGCGCTGGCGCTCGCGCAGGGAGTCGATCGTGACGTCGGTTCGCAGCATGCTCATGGTCGAGTAGTCTTCCGAAAGTAGGGGGCAATGACGATGACCGCGCGTCCGGGGCTTCGGCGGCGGCGGATTTGCCGATATTATCGGACGGTTGAGCCAGGGCGCGAGTCTCGTCCGGCGCGCGGCGATGCGGGGCGGCACAGCCCCGGCGCGCTCCAGAGCCACGCCCACGGCTGATTACAGACATATCGGCAATCCGGCTGGCCCGCGCGCCAGCCATCTTGACGGGGGTATTCATGACCGTGATCGTGGTGGCCAATCCCAAGGGCGGCGTCGGCAAGAGCACGCTGTCCACCAATCTGGCCGGCTTTTTCGCCGCGCAGGGCGAGTGGGTGGCGCTCGCCGACCTCGACCGGCAGCAGTCCGCGCATTCGTGGCTCGACCTGCGGCCCGCGACGCTGCCCGCCATCGAAAGCTGGAACGTCGACCTGGACAATCCGCAAAAGCCGCCGAGGGGGCTGGAGCACGCGGTCATCGACACGCCGGCCGGCCTGCACGGCAACCGGCTCGCCACGATCGTCGAGCTGGCGGACAAGGTGATCGTGCCGCTGCAGCCGTCGATGTTCGACATCCTCGCGACCCAGGACTTCCTCGACCGGCTCGCGAAGGAAAAGGCGGTCCGCAAGGGGGCGATCGAGGTGGGCGTGGTGGGCATGCGGGTGGACGCGCGCACGCGCTCGGCGGATCAGCTTCAGCGCTTCGTCGAGGGGCTGAATCTTCCGGTCCTCGGCTATCTGCGCGACACGCAGAACTACGTGCAGCTGGCCGCGCACGGGCTCACGCTGTGGGATGTCGCGAGGAGCCGGGTGGGGAAGGATCTGGAGCAGTGGGAGTCGATTCTTGCCTGGGTCGATGGAAAATGAATGGCAAGTGACTGGGCGGGGCACCGTGCGCGGCGGTTGAACGGCGCGCGGCGGACCGCCGGACGAAACACGGGGCGCTAAAAAGCGCCCCGTGTTTCGATGGGCTTCTTCAGGACCTCAGGTCCAGTTCTGCGTCGGCACGTGGTCGCGGCTGTGCTTGATGCGGTTGTTCTCGTCGACGAACACCAGGTCCGGCTTCCAGCCCGCCTTCAGTTCTTCCTCTTCCACGTTCGCGAAGGCCGCGATGATCACGAGGTCGCCCAGTTGCGCGCGCCGCGCCGCCGAGCCGTTCAGCGAAATCATGCCGCTGCCGCGCTCGCCCTTGATCGCGTAGGTCGAGAAACGCTCGCCGTTGTTGACGTTCCAGATGTCGATGCGCTCGTTTTCGACGATGTTCGCCGCTTCGAGCAGGTTTTCGTCGATCGCGCACGAGCCTTCATAGTGCAGTTCGCAGTGCGTGACGGCGGCGCGGTGGATCTTCGACTTGAGCATATGGCGTTGCATGGGGCATCTCCTCTCACGGACGGGCACGCGGCCCGCCGCAGTTCAGGCAATGGGCGCGGCCGGGCGCGACACGACGTAATGCAATGCTGCGCGGCCACCGCCCGTGAAACGGAATCAGATTTCGAGGTTGTCGATCAGACGTGTGGCGCCGAGCTTCGCGGCGGCCAGCACGACGAGCGGCGACTCCGCGTCGCTTGCGACGCCCGGCGCGGGCGGCAGCAGGTTCGCGCGCTTGCGGATCGCGATGTAATCGGGCTTCCAGCCGCGCGCGGCGAGGGTCGCCATCGCGTCGAGTTCGATTCTCTGGAAGTCGCGCCGGCCCGAGAGCACCGACTCGCGCACCGCGCGCAGCACGCCCGCCAGTTGCGGCGCTTCGGCGCGCTCGGCTTGCGTGAGATAGCGGTTGCGCGAGCTGAGCGCGAGGCCGTCGGCGTCGCGCACGGTTTCGGCGGCGATCACTTCGGTCGGCAGCGCGAACTGCTGGCACATCGCGCGCACGATCATCAACTGCTGGTAGTCCTTCTTGCCGAACACCGCGACGCGCGGCTGCACGCACGACATCAGCTTCATCACGACCGTGCAGACGCCCTCGAAAAAGCCGGGGCGGAATTCGCCTTCCAGGATGTCGCCGAGGTTGTGCGGCGGGTGGACGCGATACTCCTGCGGCTGCGGGTACATGTCGGCCTCGGTGGGCGCGAACAGCACGTAGACGTTTTCCTTCTGCAGCTTGTCGATGTCGGACTGCAGCGTGCGCGGATACTTGTCGAAGTCCTCGTTCGGGCCGAACTGGAGCCGGTTGACGAAGACGCTCGCCACGACCGGGTCGCCGTGCTGGCGCGCAAGCCGCATCAGCGAGAGATGGCCTTCGTGCAGGTTGCCCATCGTCGGCACGAACGCGGTGCGGTTTTGGCCGCGAAGCTGGTCGCGCAGTTCCTGAATCGAGCTGATGACTTTCATGATCGGATGCGTTATGCCTCGCACGGGGCAAGACGGGGTTGCAGCCACCGGCCGCCGCGTGCGGCGGGCCGTGTCGGGAAGCCGTTCGGAGCGGCGGGCGCCCGGCCGCTGACGGACAGGCAGGCGCGGGCGATTGTAGAGGATTTATCCGGCCGGCGCAGCCGCTTCGGTGAGGTGCGCGCGCGGCAACACGCCGGGCCGGATCGGTGAAATCGGGGACATGGCGAGACGGCGGGGGCTGGCGAGCAGATCGGGTTTTTCACGCCGCTCGGGTCGCTCAGGCCGGCACTCAGGCCGGCAGATACGCGAGCCGCACGTAGATCGGCGCGAAGGGCTCGGCCTGGGTGATCTCGATCAGCGATTCGCGCGACAGCTCCAGCATGGCTATGAAGTTCACGACCACGACCGGCACGCCGCGCGTGACCTAGAAAAGCTCGGAGAACTCCATGAAGCGCGCGTTCTGCAGCTTGCGCAGGATCGCGCTCATGTGCTCGCGCACCGACAGCTCCTCGCGCGAGATCTTGTGGTGCTGGACGAGCTTCGCGCGCTTGATGACGTCGGCCCACGCGGCGCGCAGGTCGTTCGTTTCGACGTCGGGAAAGCGCGGCGTGATGCTCTGCTCGATGTAGACCTCGGCGCGCAGGAAGTCGCGGCCCAGTTGCGGGAGTTGGTCGAGGCGCTGTGCCGCGAGCTTCATCTGCTCGTATTCGAGGAGGCGCCGCACGAGTTCGGCGCGCGGGTCTTCGGCTTCTTCGCCCGTGTCGGCCTTCTTGACCGGCAGCAGCATGCGCGACTTGATCTCGATGAGCATCGCGGCCATCAGCAGATACTCGGCCGCGAGTTCCAGATTGGTCTTGCGCAGTTGCTCGACGTAGCCGAGGTACTGCGTCGTGACCTCCGCCATCGGGATGTCGAGGACGTTGAAGTTCTGCTTGCGGATCAGGTAGAGCAGCAGGTCGAGGGGGCCTTCGAAGGTCTCCAGGAAGACTTCGAGCGCATCCGGCGGGATGTACAGGTCTTGCGGGAGCTTGAAGAGCGGCTCGCCGTACAGGCGCGCGAAAGCGACGCCGTCAACCGTGTCGGGCGTCGAATCGGTTGCGGGCGCGGTCAGCGCCTCGTCCGCCGCCGTGCGCGCTGGAGCGCCCATGGCATGACCTGCCTCGTGCGCGTTGGCCCCGTCGGCCTCGGCCATCAGAACTTCTGGTAGTAGACGTACGACGTCTGCTTGACGCGCGAGGCCTGCTGGCGTTCGCGCTCGTCGAGGTCGAGGGGCTGCTTGTCCCACAGAAGGGAGCGGCCCTTGCGCTGCTGCTCCTCCAGTTGCGGCTGTTGCTTCTTCAACTGGGTCAGAAACTGGGTGATGTCCGACTGATACATGGTCGACGTCCGTAAAAATGGCGGGCTTGTACCGTTACGAGCCCGCCGCTGTTCGTGTAACCGACGATTTTACAGCAAGCGCCGCGTGCGGAACATCCGGGCGGGCGGCGCGGCGCGAACTGCGGGCGGCGGGGCGCGTGCCTGCTGCCGGGTGGAGCGCTCGCCGGTGCCGTCCGGGACGCGGGCTTGCCGCCCTTGCCTGCTTTCTCGCCTTTACCTGTCTGTCGTTTGTTTCTTGCCCCCGTTTTCCGCGCTCTTTGCGCTGCGTCCCGCAGTCAACACGCGCCGATGTGGTGAAATAACACGTTTGCGCCCCAGGACGCGCCGCACGCCGACGTTGCAAACGCACGGCAGCGTACGCGCACGGCAAATCGCAACCCGGTGGCGACCAGTTCTACGAAGACCGGAGGTCTTGTTTGGCGGGATCGGTGATCGAAGATTGGCGCGCATGGCGGCGTCCCTCACGGGACGCGTGGCTCGCGCGCGCCGCCGGTTTTGCCGCCTGGCTCGCCGTGGGTCTCGTCGCCGGGATGCTCGCCGCCGCGCCCGCGTGGGCCGCGCTCGACAACCTGCTGCCCTGGACCCGCGCGCGCACCTACTACGACGTCGACATCGACGCCTCGCCGCGCGACCTGCGCAAGCTGCTGCAAACGCACCTCGACATCGCGCGCTTCGCGACGCGCAGCGGGGTCAGCGACGACCAGTTCGATTTCCTCGTGACCGCCACGCCGCAGCAGGCGCGCGACCTCGCGTCCACCGAAGGCTATTTCTCGGCGGTCGTGCGGACCGACACGAGAACCGTCGACGGCAGGCGCCGCGTGCGCGTGAGCGTCGATCCGGGGCCGCGCACGATGATCTCGTCGGTGTCGCTCGCGTTCCGCGGCCCCGTGCTCACCGAGGACCAGCGCCAGGCGAACGCGGCCCGGTTCGCGTTCTCGCTGCACGACGGCGACCCGTTTACGCAGTCGGGCTGGGACGACGCCAAGAACGCGTCGCTCAAGGCGCTGCAGTCGCGGCGCTACCTCGGCGCGAAGATCGTGCAGTCGGAGGCGCGCATCGATCCGCTCAAGCGCGACGCGCGGCTTTCGGTGACCTACGACAGCGGGCCGACCTTCACGATGGGCAAGCTCGACGTGATGGGCACGCAGCGCTATCCCGAGTACATCGTGCACAACGTCAATCCGATTTCGCCCGGCGAGATCTACGATTCGAGCCGCGTGACGGAACTGCAGCGCCAGCTTCAGAACACGCCGTATTTCGCGAGCGTCGCGATCGCCGTCGACGACGACCCCGACAAGTCGCATGAGACGCCGCTGCACGCCAAGGTGAGCGAGTTTCCGTACAACAACTTCCGCGGCGGTGTCGGTTACTCGACCGACACGGGTCCGCACGTGCAGGGCTCTTACACGTATCTCGACACGTTCGGCCGCGCCTGGCCGTTCCAGGTCCAGGGCCGGCTCGACCAGATCCAGCAATTCGGCCAGATCCAGCTTTCGATGCCGCCCGGCCCGCGCGCGTGGACCAACAGCGCGCTCGTCTCGTACACGACCACCGACGTGTCCGACACCCGCATCTACAGCCTTCGCGGCGGCGTGCAGCGCACGCGCACGTCGCAGAACATCGACTTCGCGTACTCGCTGCTCTACTACCAGGACCGCCTCGACCAGAACGCCGCGCCGCCGACCACGGCCCACGCGCTCGTGCCTTCGTGGTCGTGGACGCGCCGCAACGTCGACGATCCGCTGTTCCCGCGCTCGGGCAACCTGATCCGCGTGGAGGCCGGCTTCGCCGTGAAGGGCGCGCTCGCCGATGCGACGTTCATCCGCGGCTACATGCGCGGCGAGCAGTACCTGCCGATCGGCCGCAGCGATCTCATGCTGTTTCGCGCGGAACTCGGCGGCGTGTTCACGGGCGCCAGTTCGAGCAGCGTGCCGGCGTCGCTGCTGTTCCGCGCGGGCGGCTCGAATTCGGTGCGCGGCTACACGTTCCAGAGCATCGGTAACGACGTCGCCGGCTCGATCCTGCCGACCAAGTACCTCGTCACGGGATCGGCGGAATATCAGCACTGGTTCAGCCATGACTGGGGCGGCGCGACGTTTTTCGACGTCGGCACCGCCACCGACACCTGGGGCGAAAAGGTCTTCGACCCGGGCGCGGGCATCGGCGCGCGCTGGCGCAGTCCGGTCGGCCCGGTCAATCTCGATCTCGCCTATGGCTTTCGCACCCGCAGCGTGAGGCCGTATCTGACGCTCGGTATCGCTTTCTGATTCTCCGATGATGACGCCCGCCACGTTCCGCTTCGTTGTATTGCCGCGCTCCGGCGGGAGGGGCGGCGTATGAGCGCGCGTTTCGTGGTCCGGTGGTTCGCGCCTCGCGCGGCTGCGCTCGATACGCCGTCGCCTGGCGGCGGGGTTCCGCCTGAAGAGCCGCCTTCCGGAGGTTCGGGCGGCCCGGGCGACGGCGACGCGCCGTCCGCGCCGCCTCCGCGCCGCCGTCATCGGATCCTGCATTCGGCCGCGTGGGCAGTCGCGGTGCCGCTCCTGATCGCCGCACTCGTGGCGGGGCTGCTTTACGGCGCCGTCGGCACCGAACGCGGCACGGCGCTCGCGTGGCGCGCCGCCGTGAAGGTGCTCGGCGGGCGGCTCGCGGGCACGCTCGACGGCGGCACGATCGCGAAGGGCCTGCAACTGCGCGACGTGAGCTGGCGCGGCGCCGACGGCACGACGCTTGCCGTCGATCGCGCGAGCGGCCAGTGGGCGCTCTCCAGCAGGCCGTGGCGCTTCGTCGTCGAGTATCTGCACCTAGGCGACGTCGATCTGCGGACCGTGCCGTCCACCGGACCGTCCACGCCGATGGCGCTGCCGAAGGACCTCCAGTTGCCGCTCGCGATCGACATTCGCGACTTGCGCGTGGCGAAGCTCACGCTGCACCAGGGCGCTTCGACGACCGCGTTCTCGCACTTCGCGTTTCACGCACGCAGCGACGGACGGCACCACGCGGCCACGGTCGAACAGCTCGACACGCCGTTCGGCGCCGTGAGCGCGAGCGTGAAGCTCGACGGCGTGCATCCGTTCCCGCTCTCGGGCGATTTCGGCTACGCGGGCAAGGTCAACGAGGAGGAGGTGCAGGTGAGCGGGCGCCTCGGCGGGACGCTCGACGCGCTGAACGCCGACCTCGACGCGAGCGGCATGAAGCTCACGGGCCGCGCGCACATCGAGGCGGCGCCGTTCGCGGCCGTGCCGCTCAAGCGCGCGACGCTCGCGTTCGATCACGTCAATCCGCAGGCTTTCGCGCCCGGCGCGCCGTTCGCCGATCTCGCGCTGCGCGCCGATCTGCAGCCGGCGCAGGCCGAGGCCGCGCCGCATGCGGGTGAGGCGGCAACGCACGCATCCGACGCCAAAAGCGCTTCGGAAGCATCCGGCGAACCTGCGTTCCACTTCCGCACGCACCCGCAGGAACAACCGCCCGCCGCGAACTTCACGGTCGCCGGCAACGTATCGGTCGTGAACGCGAAGCCGGGCGCAATCGACGCGAACCTGCTGCCGCTCATCGAGGCGCGCACCGACGTCGTGCTCGACGCGCATACGCAGCGGCTCGCGAACCTCGACGTGCGGCTCGTCAAGAACGCGAGACTCACGGGCGGCGGGACGATCAGCGGGCGCAACGGCCACTTCGACCTGCGGGTCGCGGCCCTCGACCTGAATGCGCTCGAAGCGCGCGTGCGCCCGACGCAACTGGCCGGCCCGATCATGGTGCGCTTCGCCGACGACGTGCAGAGCATCACGCTCGACCTCGCCGATCCGCAGGCCGCGCTGCGCGCACAGGGCAAGGTGACGTTCGATCCGGCGCGGCTCTCGTTCAACGACGTGCGCGTGACTTCCGGCGCGGGCCGTCTCGACCTGTCGGGCGCGATCAAGCACGACGCGAATTCCACGTACACGCTGAAAGCGGCGATGACCGATTTCGATCCGCTCTCGCTCACGTCGCAGGCGCCGACGCGTGCGGCGCCGAGGCCGTCCGCGCCTGCGAGATCCACCGCTCGCCACGGGACGCAGCACGTGGCAGCAGGCGACGCGCTCAATCCGGCGACGAACCCGGCGCTGAACCCGCCGCAATCGCCCGAACAGGCCGCCGCGCAGAACGTCGCGCGCAATACGGTCCACGGCGCGCCTGCGTCGAGCACGCGCGCGCGGACGGCACCGCGCGCCGCGACCGCCGCGTCCACCGCGCCGCGCACGCAGCCGCGCCGCATCGAGGCGCGCGTGAACGGCACGCTCAGCGCGAGCGGCAGGCTCGCGCCTGCCTTCACGACGAGAGCCGAATTCAAGCTTGGCCCGAGCGTCTACGACGACCTGCCGCTCACGGGCCAGGGCCTCGTCCAGCTCGCGGGCTCGCGCATCCTGCCGAGCCAGGCGGCGCTCTCGGTGGCGGGCAACGACGTGACGCTGCAAGGCAGCTTCGGCGGGCCGGGCGACCGGCTGCGCTTCACCGCCGACGCGCCGCAACTCGACCGCCTCGGCTTCGGCGTGGCGGGGCAGGTCGCAGCGAGCGGCGATCTCACCGGCAGCTTCGCGCGCCCGAACGTCATGCTCGACTACAAGGCCGAGCGCGTCGTCTTCGGCGACAACCGGCTCGGCCACGCCCAAGGGCACGCGGAGATGCGCGACGGCGCGAACGGCGCGCTCGTGTTCAGCGCCGATGCGAGCGACATCGCCGTCGCGGGCGTCGACATCGCGACGCTGACCGCGCGCCTCTCGGGCACGCGCGCGAAGCACACGCTCACGGCGAGCGCGAAGGGCAAGGTGCAGGGCCAGGCGATCGACGTGCAACTCGCCGCGAACGGCGGGCTCTCCGATACGCGCGACGGCACGCGCTGGGACGGCAACGTCACGCAGCTGCAGAACCGCGGCGAGCCCGCCGTCGATCTCGAAACGCCGCTCGCGGTGAGCGCGGGCGCGGGCAAGGTGACGCTCGGCGCGACGCGTCTTGCGCTCGAAGGCGCGTCGCTCGCGCTCAAATCGTTCGAACTCGATCACGGCCGCATCCGCTCGGCCGGCACGCTGACCGGCGTGTCGCTCGCGCGCGTGATGCAACTGCGCCAGAAAATCACGGGCGTCCAGTCGAACCTCAGGACCGACCTCGTGTTCGATGGCGACTGGGACTTCTCGATCGGTCCGGCCGCGACGGGCTACCTGCAGATCCGGCGCCGCTCGGGCGACATCACGGCCGAAGTCGGACGCGGCGTCGCCTCGCTCGGCGTCGGCGACATGCATGCGCGCGCGGCCTTCAGCGGCGGCAACCGGCTCGACCTGAGCGCGCACGCGCAGGCGGCGCGCGTGGGCGTGCTCGACGTCAACGCGTACACGTCGCTCGCGCCGCGCGACGGCGTCCTCGCGCTCGCCGACGAGGCGCCGCTCGGCGGCACGATCGTCGCGAACGTGCCGTCGCTCAAGACCACGGGCGGGCTGTTCGGTCCCGGCTATCTGCTCGACGGCCATATCGCGCTGCAGGTCGTGCTGAACGGCACGGTCGCGCGGCCGGCCGTGTCGGGATCGCTCGTCGGCGACGGGATATCCGCGACGCTCGTCGACCAGGGCGTCCAGCTCAAGGACGGCGTGGTCCGCGTGCTGCTCTCGCACAACCTCGTCGACTTCCAGCAGGTCGAATTCCACGGCGCGAGCGGCACGCTGCGCGCGACGGGCCGCGTGCGGCTCGACAACGACGAACCCGACCTCACGGCGAGCATCGTCGCCGACAAGCTCGAACTGTTCGCCGCACCCGACCGGCAGATGTCGCTCTCGGGCAGCGCGAGCGTCGCGAACGGCGGGCAGCACGGCGGCTTGCAGATCGACGGCAAGTTCACCGTCGATCACGCGCTGTTCGACATGCCCGAATCGCCCGCGCCGGAACTCGGCGACGACGTCGTGATCGTGCGTCCGGACGGCACCACGCGCGGCGGTCCGCCGCCGCTCGAAGCGCAGGCCGAGAAGGCCGGGGCGCAGCCCGCGCCGCGTTTCGCGCCGACCGCGAACATCGGCCTCGATCTCGGCCACAACTTCCGCTTCCGCGGGCGCGGCGCGGACCTCGGCCTCGCGGGCACGATCACGGCGATGAGCGCGCCCGGTGTGCCGCTGCGCGCGGTGGGCAACGTGCGCGTGACGGAAGGCTCGACCTACACGGCCTTCGGCCGCAAGCTCGCGATCGAGAACGGCTTCTTCACGTTCAACGGGCCGGTGGCGAACCCGGGCATCAACATCCTCGCGATGCGGCGCAACCAGCAGGTCGAGGCGGGCGTGCAGGTGACGGGCACGATCCAGGCGCCGGTCGCGCGGCTCATCTCCGAACCCGACGTGCCCGACAACGAAAAGCTCTCATGGCTGCTGTTCGGCCACGGCACCGATCAGGGCAACAACCTCGGCCAGCAGAGCGCGATGACGACGGCGCTCGCGCTGCTCGGCAGCGCGAGCGGCAAGCGCATCGCGCAGTCGGTGGGGCTCGACGAGTTCTCGATCGGGCGCAGCGAGGTGGGCCTGACCGACCCGCAGGTCGTGATGATCTCGAAGGCGATCAACGAATGGCTCGTGATCGGCTACGAGCAGGGGTTGCAGTCGGCGTCGAACGCGATCAAGGCGACGATCAACCTCTCGCGGTACTGGTCGGTGTCGGCGTATGGCGGGACGTTTTATGGCTCCGATCTGACTTATACGCGAAGGTTCGACCGGATTCGGCGGTAGGGGGCTGCGGATGGTGTGTGGGTAATCACGTCGTGCGCCGAGGTACGACTCATCGATGGCGGCATGCGGAAGCAAGCCGTGTTGCGCCCGTCCACGCCAGCAACATGCCGAAACTGGAGCGTGAAAACGCTAACCGCGGTGTGTAATTTCTTCGCTTGATCGTCCAGTGACTGCGCCGCCGCAGCAGCCTGTTCCACGAGCGCCGCATTCTGCTGGGTCGCTTCGTCCATCGGGTCAAAAAAAAGCACGCCCGCAGGCGTGCTTTTCTCATCGCAGCAAAACCTCAAAACGCAGCGCGTTACCGCACCCGCATCCCCGGTTTAGCACCGCTATGCGGCTCAAGAATATAAAGCCCCGGTTCAGCCTTCTCATCGGCCGAGGACGCCGCGAGCACCATTCCTTCCGAAAGCCCGAACTTCATCTTGCGCGGCGCGAGGTTCGCGACCATGACCGTGAACTTGCCCTTGAGGTCCTCCGGCTTGTACGCCGAGCGGATGCCCGAGAACACGTTGCGCGTGCGGTCTTCGCCGACGTCGAGCGTCAGTTGCAGCAGCTTGTCCGAGCCCTCGACGACGTTGCAGTCGACGATCAGCGCCACGCGCAAATCGATCTTCGCGAAGTCGTCGATCGAGATGACGTCCGGCGTTTCCAGTCCGGCCTTGGCCTTCGGGGCCTCCTTCGACGCCTTCGACTTTTGCTTCGCATCGGCCGGTGCGGCAGCGGTGGCGGCGGTGCTTGCATCGGCGGCCTGCAGCGAGTCGCGGTTCGCGGCGAGCAATGCTTCGATCTGCTTCGGGTCGACGCGCGTCATGAGGTGCTTGTACGTGTTGATCGGCGTCGACGACGACAGCGGCTTGCCCGCATCGGCCCACGTGAGCGGCGCGATCGAGAGGAAGCTCTCGACGCCCTCGGCCAGCGTCGGCAGCACCGGCTTGAGCGCGAGCGACAGCAGACGGAACGCTTCGAGGCTCACGCTGCACGTTTCGTGTAGCGCGACCGCGTTGGCCGGGTCCTTCGCCAGATCCCACGGCTTGGCCGTATCGACGTAGGCGTTGACCGCATCGGCGAGTTCCATCGTCTGGCGCAGCGCGCGGCCGTAGTCGCGCGACTCGTAGTGCGCGACGGTCTGCGCAATCGCGTCGCGCAGTTGCACGACGAGTGGATGATGCATCGCGCTGTCCTGCACGCGGCCGTCGAAGCGCTTGATGAGGAAGCCCGCCGCGCGGCTCGCGATGTTCACGTACTTGCCGACGAGGTCGCTGTTCACGCGCGCCTGGAAGTCTTCGAGGTTCAGGTCGAGGTCTTCCATCGTCCCGTTGAGCTTGGCCGCGAAGTAGTAGCGCAGCCACTCGGGGTTCAGGCCCGCTGTGACGTAGCTTTCCGCCGTGATGAAGGTGCCGCGCGACTTCGACATCTTCGCGCCGTCCACGGTGAGGAAGCCGTGCGCGAACACGTTGGTCGGCGTGCGATGGCCCGAGAATTCGAGCATCGCCGGCCAGAACAGCGTGTGGAAGTACAGGATGTCCTTGCCGATGAAGTGGTACTGCTCGGTCTTCGAGCCCGGCTTCACCCAGGCGTCGAAGTCGATGCCGCGCTTCTCGCACAGGTTCTTGAAGCTCGCGTAATAGCCGACCGGCGCGTCGAGCCACACGTAGAAGTACTTGCCGGGCGCGCCCGGAATCTCGAAGCCGAAATACGGCGCGTCGCGCGAGATGTCCCAGTCGGCGAGCTTCGATTCGCCCGCGTCGCCGAGCCACTCGCGCATCTTGTTCGTGGCTTCCGGTTGCGCGAGGCCGCTCACCCAGCCGCGCAGGAACTGCTCGCAGCGCGGGTCCGAGAGGCGGAAGAAGTGGTGCGTCGAGGTCTTGCGGATCGGCGTCGCGCCCGAGACCACCGAATACGGATTCTTGAGGTCCGTCGGCGCGTAGGTCGAACCGCACACTTCGCAGCTGTCGCCGTACTGATCCTTCGCGCCGCACTTCGGGCACTCGCCCTTGATGAAGCGGTCCGGCAGGAACATGTTCTTGACCGGATCGTAGGCCTGCTCGATGTCGCGCGTATCGATGAGGCCCGCGTCCTTCAGCGCGAGATACACCGACTCGGAGAGCACGCGGTTCTCTTCGGAATCGGTCGAGTAGTAGTTATCGAACGAGACGCTGAAGCTGTCGAAATCGCGCTTGTGCTCCTGCCAGACGCGCGCGATCAGCTGCTGCGGCGTGAGGCCCTCTTTCTCGGCGCGCAGCATGACCGGCGTGCCGTGCGTGTCGTCGGCACCGACGTAGTAGACCTCGTGGCCATGCATTCGCAGCGCGCGAACCCAGATGTCCGTCTGGATGTACTCGACCAGATGGCCGATGTGGATTTGCCCGTTGGCATAGGGCAGGGCGGACGTGACGAGGATCTGGCGGCGGGCCTGCTGAGCCGGTTGTGTGCCGGCGGCACTGAGGTCGGTGGCGGGTGCTGACATAGGGAGGGGAGTCCGGTGATGCGGGGGGGCGAAACTGCGATTTTAGCAGGGCGGCCCGAGGGGCGCGTTCGCGTACAGGAGCGTCGCGCGCGGCGGCCTTTAGCCGTCGACGAAACACTTGCGCGGCCAGAAGGACGCCAGAAGGGCGCCAAAAGGACGCGGAGGTAACGTCAAGGGGACGGACCCGCCCGTTTCAGCGCCGCAAAAACGCAGGGCAAAAAAAACCGGGGCAGGATGGCCCCGGAGCAACAACGACAAGAGGAGAATGGTGACGCGGCGGCGTTGCCAGCCACGTACCATAATGAAAGACAGCGGTACGGGCCGAGAGTTCGAAAAAATTTCGATTCGGTTTTCGCCGCCGTTCGTCCTGCGTTATCCCTGCCGTCAGCCTTGATGCTGCGCCGTCGCGCGCAGGTAGATTTCCACGCGGCGGTTCGCGGCGCGGCCGGCTTCGGTGTTGTTGTCCGCGACCGGCTGCGTGTCGCCGCGGCCTTCCGCTGCGAGGCGTTGCCCCGTAATGCCGCGTCCCTGCAGGTAGTTCACGACGCTCTGCGCGCGGTTGACCGACAGCGTCTGGTTGAAGGCGGGCTGGCCCGTGCTGTCCGTGTGGCCCACCACTTGCGCCACCACTTCCGGATTCTGCTGCAGCGTCTGCGCGACCTGGTCGAGCACCGGCGCGAACGACGGCTTGATCGCGTAGCTGTTGGTGTCGAACGTCACGTTGCTCGGGATGTTGAGCTTGAGCGAGCCGTCCGGCTGCTCGGTGATCTGCGTGCCCGTGCCCTTGGTTGCGCCCGAGAGCCGGTTGCGGATGGCCTGCCAGTTGTAACCGGTGATCCCGCCGACGAGCGCGCCGGCGCCGGCGCCGATCGCCGCGCCCTTGCCGCCGCCGAAGATCGCACCGATCGCCGCGCCCGTACCGGCGCCGACGCCGGTGCCGACGGCGGTGTTGGTGCCCTGCTGGGTCGCGCAACCGGCGACGAGTGCACCGGCGATGGCAAAGACGGACAGGCGAGTCATGATTCTTGTGTTCATTTTGCATCCTCTCTTGAGTGAACTACGACGGCTGCCGTGGATGACCGGCTTCTCTGCAGGCCCCGACTGGAGTCAGGGTCTTCGGCCGGCTCGCGGCGGCAGCTACTACAATGGCGGCTTGAAGGCTTGCACGATTGACGGGGCTTGCCGACGGGATTGCCGCCTGGTGTCACGACGCCGGAAAGCGTGCCCTGCCGCCATGAAATCCGCAATCCAGCTTAACAATTTCTATTGATTTCCGGCGCCAGCGCGACCATTCGAGGCGCGCGCGGCCGCCGGCATTCCCATGGAGCATCAATGAGCATAGATCGGGCTTTGGTCGACGCCGCGCTCGCGGCCCTGACGGACCCCAACACGGGCAAGCCCTACGCGGCGGGAGGGGTGTGCGCAATGTCGTCGTCGACGGTGACGGCGTCGGGGTGGAAATCGTGCTCGGCTATCCCGCGAAGAGCCAGTTCGACGCGATCCGCGCGCAGGTCGAGGCCGCGCTCGCCGCCGTGCCCGGCGTCAGGTCGAGCCGCGTCGCCGTGACGAGCGAGATCGCCGCGCACACCGTTCAGCGCGGCGTGAAGCTGCTGCCGAACGTGAAGAACATCGTGGCGGTCGCCTCGGGCAAGGGCGGCGTCGGCAAGAGCACGACCGCCGTGAACCTCGCGCTCGCGCTCGCGGCCGAGGGTGCGTCGGTCGGCGTGCTCGACGCCGATATTTACGGCCCGTCGCTGCCGATGATGCTCGGCATCGAAGGCCGCCCCGAGTCGCCGGATGGCCAGTCGATGAACCCGCTCCAGGGCCACGGCGTGCAGGCGAACTCGATTGGCTTTCTGGTCGAGCAGGACAATCCGATGGTCTGGCGCGGTCCGATGGCCACCTCGGCGCTCGAACAACTGCTGCGCCAGACGAACTGGCGCGACCTCGACTATCTCGTGGTCGACATGCCGCCCGGCACCGGCGACATCCAGCTCACGCTCTCGCAGCGCGTGCCCGTGACGGGCGCGGTGATCGTCACGACGCCGCAGGACATCGCGCTCCTCGACGCGAAGAAGGGCCTCAAGATGTTCGAGAAGGTCGGCATTCCGATTCTCGGCATCGTCGAAAACATGGCCGTGCACATCTGCTCGAACTGCGGCCACGCGGAGCACATCTTCGGCGCGGGCGGCGGCGAGCGCATGGCCAGCGAGTACGGCGTCGAGGTGCTCGGCAGCCTGCCGCTCGATATCGCGATCCGCGAGCAGGCCGATTCGGGCCATCCCACGGTCGTCGCCGATCCCGACGGCCGCATCGCGCAGACGTACCGCGCGATCGCGCGCCGCGTCGCGATCCAGATCGCCGAGCGCGCGCGCGACATGACGTCGAAATTCCCCAGCATCGTCGTGCAGAACACCTGAGGACCATGCGCCGACCCGGCGCCTTGTGCTGCAAGGCACGGAGCGCGGTCGGCGTAACGTCCCGCACGCGCCCAGGGCTTCTTGCGCGCGGTATCATGTGGGCTTGATCGAGACCGGCTCGATGGTCGCAGGGGCGGCCCCCGGCCGGCATGAGGATCGCATGGGAAAACGTAACGACAGGCAAACGGGGTATGCATGCGTCGTGCTGGCCGTGGCCGGCGGCGTGCTGCTTGGCGGCTGCACCAGTTTCATGG
>Ga0265338_10001040_pt1 | contig 46378 bp, 33 predicted proteins | sample 42126metaG_FD_193579 | JGI IMG/M metagenome (GOLD analysis project Ga0265338, IMG submission 193579) | Rhizosphere microbial communities from Carex aquatilis grown in University of Washington, Seatle, WA, United States - 4-21-26 metaG | ecosystem: Host-associated > Plants > Roots > Rhizosphere... | reverse complement strand
GGGGGACTTGGCACGCCGTTGAATCCAGAACCAATCCCGCCTTTCTGTATCAGCAAAACACTATGCGCGATGCGGTTGCCGCTGCCTCCAACCTTAATATCCTCAACAATCACTGCGACCGTGTCCGGATGGCGAACATCGCCCAAACGATAAACGTGCTGCAGGCGATGATACTTACAAATGGAGACAAGATCATCCTAACGCCCACCTATTACGTTTTCGACATGTTCAAAGTTCATCAGGACGCGCTGTGGGTGAGGACGCATATTACATCTCCCGATTATGTGTATGGAGGGGAGACGCTTCCAGCGGTCAATTGTTCGGCATCGATCGATAACAACGGCACGATGCACGTCTCGTTCTGTAATATTGATCCGAAACACCAACGGCGGGTTGCGTGCGAGCTGAAAAAGTTCTCAGCGACAAAGGGGTCGGGGCAGATTCTTGCCGCTGCAGCTATGAACGCGCGCAACACGTTCGATGAACCCGCCACCGTCGCTCCGCGGGAGTTCTCAGACTTCACGCTCGATACGAAAGGACTGGGGGTTGTTCTTCCACCGATGTCGGTGGTGGTCATTGAAGTAGAGGGAACCGTTGAACTAAGCCCCGGTATCGATCTCAAGATCCCGAAGCCGGGAGTCACGTACGATTATTACGAAGGGCGCTGGGATAGGCTCCCCTCGCTCGATTCACTCTCCCCGAAACGCACGGGCGTTATCGAACAATTTGAAATTCCATCCGCCAACTCCGGCGAAAATTTTGCAGTTCAATACAACGGATACATAAAAATTCCGTCGGATGGGGCGTACACGTTCTTCATTACTTCCGATGACGGTGCAGATCTATCGATCGACAATAGCCTCATTGTCGATAATGACGGCCGCCATGCTCCTGTTGAAGAATCTGGCACGGCGGTGTTGAGAGCCGGCTATCACGAAATACACATGCGATTTTTCCAGGCTTCGGGAGGCAAGGCTCTCGCCGCACGCATCGAAGGGCCGGGCTTGCCGAAACAAATGATTCCGCCCGACATATTGTTTCATTAATACTCGTTGTTAATACAATAAGGAACGATGGTAATGATGATGAAATTTGATCGGATATTATTCCTGCAGCTGGCCGTCTGTTTTGCCGTCACGATGCTGCTTGAACGTTGTTCCCCCGGCCTCACGAAAAACGAACCCGTAATCACGGGAATCATCGATGCCGATGACCCGCGCATTCAGTACGTGGGGCGGTTCGATTTTGCCGATCCTAAAAAAGTTTCATTTGATTGGGCGGGGGTCGCTGTCAAAGCAAGGTTCGAGGGAACAAGCTGCTCGATCCGGCTGGACGACCATGCGAATGAGTACGCCGTAATTGTCGACGATCATGCTCCACGGCTTCTGATAACTGACACTGCTGCGACTCCCTATAAAATCGCATCGGGGTTATCCGACTCGGTTCCGCATACCGTCATGATCCAAAAACGGACAGAGCCTCTTGTCGGCTGGGGAGCGTTTATGGGATTTGTCCTCGACAAGGGAAGGAAACTGCTGCCGCCCGATAAGCGGCCGGACCGGCGGATCGAATTCATCGGCAATTCCATCACCTCGGGTTACGGGGTGGAGGGAGATAGTGCCAATTGTCATTTTAGTCCGCAAACGGAAAACGCCTGCATGTCGTATGCCTCGATCACTGCGAGGTCGTTCAATGCCGAATATTTTTTGATCTCGTACTCGGGGAGAGGCGTTGTGCGAAATTACGGCGACAGCAGCAGGACGTCGATCGAACCGATGCCCGCGTTGTATGACCGCATCTGTTATTATGACTCAATGTTAAAATGGGATTTTTCCCGGTGGGTTCCGCAAGCGGTGGTCATCAATCTCGGTACGAACGATTTTTCAACTCAGCCGTATCCCGATTCGATCGTCTTTCAAAGTGCCTACGCGCGATTGATCGAACGTGTGCGTCTGCTCTATCCGGGAGTGACAATGTTCTGTCTCTCGGGACCGATGATCGGCGAGCCGTGTACAGGGTACATCAAAAAGGTGGTTGAGGCGCAGAAAAAGAAAATGGGGAGAATGCAGGATGTTTTCTTTATCGAGATTAACAAGAGTGTGATGTCCGATGCGGACTGGGGATGCGACCTTCACCCTAATGTTCTGGGGATGGAAAAGATGGCCGAAATCATCATACCGGCCGTCAGGCTCAGGATGAATTGGTGAATCGGTTTGTCTTGTACTACACTGCCAAGACGGGGAGAACGCCAAGAGTTTTCTTGGCTATTATACTCATAACTTATTGGCGTGCTTGGCGCCTTGGCGGTCAATAAATGCAAGACTATCTACACGAATCCGTATGGATCACGGTGTTCACCTTCACCGCACTTCTATCGTGACTTCTTTCCCTTTGTATTTGACAACCGTATCGAATCGATCTGCGACGTTCAGCCCCGTTCCATGGTCGCGTCCCACGAGTACAACGTTTATGATCCGCTCTTTCAGCATGCCCGGAAATTCACCTTTGCGGTCCGCGATAGTAAGCTGACTTTTGGCATCGTTCCATGTGAATTCGATGGTTGAGTAGATTCCCTTTTCGTAATTGTAGTTGTCGTTCTCATCTTCGTAGAGAGTGAAACGGCCATCGGCGCCCGGATAAATGCGCAGCTCGATCGGATCCGCGGGCTTTTCTGTGGAGTATTGCAGGAACGGCCCCATCGGGACAATCGATCCGGCTTTCACAAATAACGGAATCTTGTCGATAGGAGCATCGGCCTTCACCGTTGCCCCTCCTTTGAGAGTATGTCCAGTCCAGAAATCAATCCACCCGTTTTGATCGGGTAAATACACTTCCCTGGTTTCTTCTCTCTTCTCTTTCACTTTCTCTTTGGCGAAGATCGAGGGAGTTTTCCAGAAGAGGCGCATCTTTGCAGCGCCCGTCGATTTGTTTTCGGTTTCGACGACAAAACGGTATTCTTTTCCCGCAGCCAATTCCACCGCTTCGGAGTACTGCTCAACGCTCGTATATACCATCCGCAACGTGTCGCCGTTCAGGATAATGCGTTTTGCGTCGTAGCCGATCAAGTGGAACTGATGCTTCCCGGTTTCTTTCGGAACAAGCTTTCCGGTCCATTGGATCGCGTATGTAGAATCAGTTGCATACCCGGGACGACCGGTGTACCAAACCAGATCGATGTTTGAGTCTATCGTATCCCGGCTCAAATTTTTTCGAGCGGCATCTCTATAATATTTCGCGCGCAACCCCGGTTTGCCGTCGTTCGTCGTAAAATATTCCGTTCCCATCAGCACGCTCGATTCTGGAGGACGGTGATACATGTATTCGGTCACCGGGCACACCATGATCGCAGGGCCGAACATGAACTGGTCGTCAATGGAATAGGTTTTCTTATCGCCGGCGAAATCCATTGGAAGCCCGCGCATCATGGTGTAGTCCTTGTTCGTCACCATCCACGCGAGCGAATAAATATACGGCATGAGACGGTAGCGGAGGTTGTCCGCCTTCAGGATCGGCTCGGTAAAATCGCCCATCTCCCATATCTCACGCGGAGTTTCTGAACCGTGCGAACGGAAGATCGGAGCGAAGGCGCCGAACTGGAACATCCGCGTGTACAATTCCTGATAGGCCGGATCTTTTCCGCCTTCCATGAAGACGCCGCCGTATGCGCCGAGCACGAATCCGCCGATGTCGAATGTCCAGTAAGGAATTCCAGACATGCAATGATTGATGCCGGCCGAGATTTGCTTGCGGTAGATGTCCCAGCTCGCGCCGATATCGCCCGTCCACGTCGTCGCTGCGTTCCGCTGCTGGCCCGCGAACATCGATCGCGTCAGGATGTAGGCGCGGCGGTCCGACGTCTGCTCACGCCAGTTCTTGTACACGTCCGATGTCATTGCCAACGGGAATGCATTGAGGTAGCGCGCCCATGAGCCGCGGAAATTCCTTCCCATCTTTTTTAGTTCATACTCGCTCGACTCGGTCGTCATTGCGTTGACCACGTCAGGCTCCGAGGAATCGATCCACCAGCCGTCGAGGCCCTGCGAGTAAAGCCCACTGTCGAGATACCGGCAATAGAGCCGATTTGCCTCGGGGTTGTAGGCATCGTAGTATTTGAACCCTGCCCAGCCCACGGGCTTGTAGAGAAATCCGTGACGCTCCATATCGGCATAGACCGGAGTGTTTGGCCCCAATGCGGGCCAGATGGAAATGATGATATGAAAATTCATCGCATGGAGCCGGTCGCACATTTCTTTCGGATTGGGATAAAGGGTCTTATCGAAAAACATCCCTCCCCAGTTTGCGGCGCCGTTCCAATAGTCCCAATCCTGAATGATATTGTCGATGGGCATTTTCAGCGCACGGTACTTTTCAGCAATGCCGAGAACCTCAGCCTGCGTGGAGTAGTGCTCCTTGCTTTGCCAGTAGCCGTACGCCCATTTTCCGTACATCGGCGCCTTTCCAGTGAGCTCACGGTATCCCGAAATAACTTCGTCGATATTGTTCCCCGATACAAAATAATAATCGATGTTGTTCCCGACGTCCGACCAGAGCGATGCTCCTCCGTCGTTGTCGTCGAATACTGTTTTGGAATAATTGTCCCACAATATTCCGTAGTCTCTGGTCGAGACAAGAAACGGATTAGCATCCTCAGTATTGGATTGTACCAGCACCACTTTCTTTCCGCGGTAGTTGAGCCACCCCGATTGGAATTGTCCGAGTCCGTAAATTCCCTCATCAGGCGTAAGTTGGAATTGCTGCTGAACGGTAAAGCCGGAATCGGAACTGTAAACAACGGGAGTGAAGGATGGCGTTCCCTTTTCCCGCAGGATGGAAACGTTGTCAGCATTCAGGAACTCAATGCTGCCGTTTGCGGCGGACACTAGTACTGAAAGTCTGCGCGATGTCAAAAGCACTGCAGTGCTTTCTTGTTTTACAGTGATCCCAAGATCGGGAATTGAGTCTTTGATCACCGCGAGACTAAACGTTGTACTCGTCCCGCCTGCACACCATTTTGTCACCCGCACAATATCTTCATCATAGAACTGAACCCTGACGTTGACGCCGCGAGTTTTCAACTCGGCTCCGCTATTGATCATGGTCACTTGCGCATGAGTCGCAGAGAATTGCATGCTTAACATGGAAAGCAACAGAGACACACGGAAAATTCTATGATTTCTCATTTGAACGGCCAATACATTAAATGTGTTGTCGTACGATGCGTGATAAATACTTCTGAGTGTGTAAGAGAAAGCTGTGCTGGTCTTTTTGGTTATCCTTGCTAAATGTTCAGGCAGCATGGACGCCGGGCACAAACCTTACGAAGGTTTTCATTGAAAAGCAAGACGATATTGGGATTCAGCATTCGGGAGGCTCCCACTTGCGGCAAACGAACTTACAGCTTCCGTATCCGGTCAACGTATCCGCGGCTTACGACAAGTTCCGTACCGGACTTGTCGTTCAGCCGAACTTTGTACTTCCCGCCAAACCATTTCGCCATCTCTCGAATGAAATTGACGTTGACGATCGCCGAACGGTGAACACGGACAAATGTCAGTTTGTCCAGCTTCTCTTCCAACTCCGCAAGCGTCGGCTCGACGATATGTTCATGGTCAACGGTATGAAGAAATGTATACTTATCCTTTGCTTCGAAGTAGGTAATGTTGCCGGTATCGATAAGAAGGATCTTGTCGCCGGATTTTACCTGTAATCGTTTAAGGGGAGGCGAAGCCAGTTGTGAGAGGAGCCGTCCGACGTTCTCGTCGAACTGGGGCGTGGAAGAGGCGCACATCCTCCTTAGTTTCTCAACGGCTTTCTCCAGGCGTTTCTGCTCGATCGGCTTGAGAAGATAATCGACGGAGTTTTCTTCGAATGCCTTCAGGGCATATTCATCGTATGCCGTGGTGAATACGATGAATGGCTTGAACCGCAAGCGCCGGACCACCTCGAACCCGTCAAAGCCGGGCATCTGCACGTCGAGGAAAATGAGGTCGGGATGGAGCGACTCGATCTTGTTTACGGCATCCTGCCCGTTCTCTCCTTCACCCACGATCTCCAGCTCTTTTTCATAACTCAGAAGCATTTTACGAAGGCGTTTGCGGGCGAGTTCTTCGTCATCAACAACAATTGCCCGAAGATGCATTGTTGGCCCTTATGAAAGTGGGATCGTGATCAAAAAATGAGTGCGTCCATCCGGCACTAATCGCAGGGAGGACGATGCGCCGTACCGCAGCTGCAAACGCTCTTCGACGCTCCTCAAACCGAAACCGCTCCCGTCGCCTTTGTCGTTCATTCCCTTTCCATTGTCAATCACCGAAATTTGGCAGGTTTTTTCGAACTTTCTGACCTCAACAGTGATTGTTCCGCCGCGGACCTCTGTCGCGATGCCATGCTTAATGCTGTTTTCCACCAGAGGCTGGATAATCAGCGCCGGTATCATAAAATCCCTGACAGCATCATCACATGTAATCTCATATTCAAGCCGTTCTCCGAAGCGCACTTTTTCGATTTCGAGATACGTGCGCACGATATCGAGCTCTTCGGCAACGCTGACTGAATTTTTTTCGGCGCTCTTGAGGGTATAACGAAACAGTTCCGACAATTTCTCTACGGTTGACTCTGCCGCCTTCGGATTTTCCGATATGAGGCTTGCGATAGAATTGAGCGTGTTGAAAAGAAAATGAGGATTGATCTTCGCCTGTAAAGCCTGGAGTTCAGCTTCCATTTTTGTCCGTGTGAGCCGCTCCTCGTTCAGTTCCTTTTCTTTTAATTGTGCGGCCATTCGCTTGACATTGGCCCTGAGCGTAAAATAAATTACCGCAATCGTACCGAAGAGAGCTGAAAAGACAAAGTTCAACGAAAGAAGCGGGAGTTGATCGTTCAGCCTAAAGCGGTACCCAACTGTCACTATTAAGATGACGATTCCAACCTCCGAGCCGACAAGCCCTCCAAAGAGGAACAAGAAGAAGTAGAGCGAGCCACGCATGATCTTTCCAAATTTTGCGACGCGCTGCGAAAAGAACACCATGAGAAAATGAATCGAGTATCCGATGCTCATCGAAAAAATAAACGTGCTGTATAACTCGCCGGCCCAATGCTTGGGGTTGTTGTAAATGAACCCGGCGGCAATGATCGCCGTGATGATGAGGCAGAAATAGAAGGTGCGGAGCAGGTCGTGTTTCTTCATAATTGAAACTGGATTCCGAGGTTGGTGCTGTTCTTCGTGAAAAGTACGCCGTACTCCGATTCACTGCTTCCGAGGAATGCCGTGAATCGGCCGTACATCGAGAAGAATTCCGATATCCTGTATGAAACTGTCGGTACGAGAACGGTGCTTGCATCGTCTCCGTTCATCAGCTGGATGAATTCAAAGCTCCAACTGCCGGCGGAATAATATTCGCGGGCAAAGAGATAATCTCTCATCGTTCCGCGTGGAGAAAGTGTCTGGAGCGCCCAGAGAAGATTGTTTCGGGACGGCGCGATCAATTCCGGCGGAACCGGGATCGAACCTTGTTGAATGCCGTTCTGGAATTTAACAAACTTCATCCACTGATTCCATTCCGATCTGCTTAAACCTTCCATGTTCCGATAGTATTCGAAGGCTATATTGAGTCCGTTCTCGAATGTGTATTGTTCTCCAAGAAGGAGTTTGTAAAAGATCTCGTTCGAGCTGCTGAATTGTGCCGTGTACGGGTACGTAGAAAATAGCTGGTTCGGATTATCGGAAAATAGAATTTCATGATACAGGGCCGGGGAGCCATGCTTGGCAAGGAATTCCCCGTGCAGCTCGAGGTTCTCGCCGACGACGTACGACCAGTTTGTTCCCGCTTCCAGCCGGTCTCCCTGCCTGTAGTGGAGTATTCCTGAAAGATCGAGGCCGCTGAGAAATGTATTCGCTCGCAGCGCATAGTCGTGCATGCCCCAGTGGAAGACTCCTGATTGAACCTGCGCGTCATTAAGGTAGACGAACGTGAGCGAGCTCTTGCCGAAGAACGCGTTCATAGAGATGAGCGTCCGCCCGACATTCCCGCCGAGCCGGTCTGTCGGATCGGAGGGAGAGCGCTGGGGTTCGACCACACCGGTAGGATTGAAGGCATAGCCCGGCCCCCATTTTAGAATTTTTCTCCCTACGGTCACATCCAGATTATCCGAAAGAGAAAGGTCGTACGAAAGCTCCTTGATGGCGTAATTGTATTCGGGCGCGGTGAGGTTATTCGAAAGAGCGCTGACGTTCAGCGACGTCGACAACCCGCCGTAGCCCAGATAGAGGTTCGATACCGCCTCGTTTCCCTGGACGGGCTGAGGCAGGACAAGGTTTTGATAATTGATTGGAGTCGTGAGATTGAGTTTCGATAGAGTCCCTTCATCGAGGATTGAAAACCGGTATTCGACCCCTTGCGCACCTGCTTCCAGGTTCACAAAGAATACGGCTGCGATGATCAGAAATATTTTTGCCGGCGAACTCACCGCAGTTTCTCCAGATAGTCCTTGTTAAAATATTTTGCCGGCATTTCTTTTTCGGCGTACGACGCGTATTTCATTACCGTCGTCCTGCCGTCACGAAGCCTGTCGGTGATGGTCATTTGGGAAAGGAGTGTCTTGCCCCCAGCCGGTTCGTAGCGGTCGAAGGAAATTGATTTGTAGTGCTTGCCCGAAAGGAGGTAAATCTCGGCTTTTCTTGGGCGCTTTGACTCCTTCTCTACCCAATATTCAATTCTCTTATACGTTGCTCCGTCTCGTTTTGCTGTTAATTCCAGCAGGTAGCAGCGGACGCCGTCAACAGATTCCTCCCGCACCAACGTTGCCGCATAATCTTCGGCATAACGAGTGCGGGCGACGTCGCCGTTCGACGCGTTTCCCATCAGCCGCTGGAGCGGCGTGATGCGAATCGGTTTGCGGGTGTTCGGCATGTAGATCCACATATCGTCTTCGACCATCAGGAGGTACTCTCCTTTGACGTCGGCATTCATGAACTTCACGAGGGTCTTGTCCATCCCCTTGATGCTCACTTCGAAGAGCCCTTCTTCTTTCAACTCATTGTCTTCATAATTGAGTATCGTGGTCGTGACAGCGTAGGAGGTCCAGCCGTTCCGATTCTGGTCAGAGAGCCGCAGGATTTCATCTCCGGTGAGCTTGGCATTCTCCTGACCGTGCAGCGTCGCCAGGCTCGCGGTCGTGAAGAGTGCAACGATAATCATTTTCGACAGCTTGTTCATCCTATTCTCCTTTTAGATCAAACATGTCCGAGTGCATCGACAATTTTCAAACGTGATGCTTTGTACGCCGGAAAAATAGTCGCGATAACTGTGGTCACGGTAATAAGAAAGAAAACACCGACAAATACCGATGGAACTAGGTCGACGATGAGAGGGTATCCCCGTGTGCTCCCAGGAGGAGCCGGCATGAGGATTCCCGAAGCATTGATCAACAGCGCAAACAGGAGGGCAACGACAAGCCCTATGCCTCCGCCCGATACACCGACGATCAAGCCTTCATAAAGAAAATTCGTCATGAGCCGCCGCGGGGATGTCCCGACAGCAAGCTGCGTCCCGATTTCCCTTGTCCGCTCAAAAATGGACATCATCATGGTGTTTGAACTGCTCAGCACCACGATAACAAAGATGATGACGCCGAGGAAACCGAAGATCGCATTGTACAGCCGAACGACGGCATTGTAGAATGTTGCCATATCGAACCAGCGTTTTGCTTTGATCCCCGGAAGCATCTGCTCGAGCCGTGAAGCAATCTCCTCGGTCTTGTCCGTTTCGTCAAGCACGACGACGAGTTTGGAGACTTTCTCAGAATTCAGAAGCAATTGAGCAGTCGGCAGGTTTACCATCAATGCGCGTTCATCGTATTCCGGAACGCCGGTCGAATAGATGCCGGCGACCTTAACGTCCATCGCATTCAACGCCCCCTTCGAGGTCGTCGTCATCAACGTAAGGTAATCGCCGATCTTCGCCTTCATCGATTTTGCCAGCCCCCGCGCAAGGATCACTTCATTTTCCTGTGCATTGGCTGGATTTTCGCCGAGAAATTTTCCGGTATCGACGGCGAGTGCAAACCCGGCAAGTTTCGTTTCTTTCTCAGGCTCTACGCCGCGCCCGAGAAATGCCGCTGATTTATCGCCGTTGGAAATCAATCCCATAAATTCGACCCGCGCCATGGTGAAACGGACATGGTCGAGGACGAGGACTTTCCTCTTCAGAGCATCAACGCTGTCAATGCCGAGTTCGAGCGGCCGTTCCTCTTCGCGCAGCAGGGCTTCGGCATTGAATAGCTGGATGTGTCCCAACTGTCCCCGGATCGTCGATTCGCTCAATCCCCTGAACGAAAACGAAATAAATCCGCCTGCAAGGATCAACGCCGTCGCTCCGAACACGAGTACTAGTCCGGTGATGATCGTCCTGCGGCGGTTCCGGAAAACATTTTTTGTTGCTAACTTGATGAATTTGAACATACGCCGTTCTCCTATGTGCGCTATTGTTGGCCGTTGACCATCATTCCGTCATGAAGCTTGACGACTCTTTTTGCATATTTTAAGACCAGAGGGTCGTGGGTGGAAAAGAGGAATGTAACTTTTTCTTCCTCGTTGAGCGTCCGCATCAGGTCGAGTATTTCGGATGCAGTACCCGAATCGATGTTCGCTGTCGGTTCGTCCGCAAGAACGATCCTGGGACTGTTGACGAGCGCCCGTGCGATAGCAACGCGCTGCCGCTGTCCGCCGGAGAGTTCATTCGGCTTATGATCGCGCTGTTCCCAGAGTTTCACATCCTTCAAAGCGCGCTCTACTCGTTCATTCCGTACCGACGCCGACTTTTTTGTAAGCAGCAGAGGATATTCAACATTCTCATACGCCGTGAGAACCGGGATAAGATTGAATGTCTGAAATATGAACCCTAATTTTTCAAGACGGATACGATGAAGGTTTGTCAATCCGTTATACTTCACCTCCGACCCTTCAAGGAAGACCTGGCCTGACGTCGGCGAATCGAGGAGGCCGAGGATATTCAGCAGCGTTGTCTTTCCGCTTCCGGACGGCCCGGAGATAGAAGTGAATTCACCTTCCTCTATCCCGAGCGTCACGCTCTGAAGCGCCGGTACTTCGGTCTTCCCGAGCGTGTACGTTTTCGAAAGGGTGCTGGCGCGAACGAGTGATTCCATTATCATGCTCTCCGGTTTATATTAGGAAATCTTCTTCAGTTCATTTTCGGCCTTCTTCGCCGTTTCGGAATTCGGGTCGGCTGAGACCGCTTTCTGTAAAAGCTCTTTTGCTTTGGCTGCTTGGCCGTCATTATTGTAGGCGATCCCAGCCCAGCAATAAATGGTCGATTGCAGATGCAGGTTGTAGCCGGCAAACTTCGAGTCGTTCATCAAATATTCGAAATCTTTGAGCGCGATGGGGAGCCTCCTGAACATCGACGGCAGGTTGACGCTGTTGATCGCCCGCACAAGCCGCACCGAGACGTTGTCCGGAGCGAGGTCTACGGCTTTGTCCATTTCATCGACTCCTTTGTCGACATCTTTCATTTTTGTGAAGGGCCACCAAGCGTCGCGCGCGCGAAGTGTCCAGAGACTTCCGCGGTACACCAGCGCGACGGCGTTTGACGGGTCGAGCTGGAGGACCTTGTCGAAGCAGGTGAATCCTTTGTCAACGGCATCATCGTTTCCCGCAACGCCCTGGTCATGGTAGATTCTTCCAAGCTTCATGAGTGTTTCGACGTCGTTCGGTTTTTGAGCGAGAATCCCTTCAAGGTCTTTTGCGTTGTCCTGGGCGCGTGAGATCCCTGTCAGAGAGAAAACGAGGAACACAATTGTCAACATTTTCTGAATCATGGTACCCTCCGAATGTGTGGTATTTACGAGTGTAATTACAGTGTCCAAGATAATGCATGCATTCAGAAATACTGAGAGAATTCCGATGAGTTGACAATAGAGAGGGATGAAGCGCAGAAAAGAGAGAGTGGGAGGTGAGCCATTTATCTCGCTCCGAATCTCTGATTGGGAGCGTACTTCGGCTTGATGAAACGGAGTTTCAGAGGCTTGGCGTTCCCAACGGGACCTTGGGAACGAGATGGTACATTCTTATCTTGTCCTCAATCTCTGAATGGGAACGTAATTCGGCTTAATGAAACGGAGTTTCAGCAGCGTGGCGTTCCCAACGGGACGTTGGGAACGAGATGAAAGCTGTTCACCCTGAGGAAGTCCCGATGTTTTTTATCGGGACGCGTCGAAGGGTCGAATAGGCAAAGTAGCCCACTCCCGGACCTCTCTTTGTGTTGCCTTTTCAAAGATTAAACCATACTTTCTTATTGTCGACTCCTCGCGGCAGGGCTTCTGTGAGCTGCTCAACAACTGCTCTCTGAATCGCATCGATCATTTGTGAACCCTCCCAGGAACATTAACAGAATTCTTTCTCAACGCCGGCATAAACCAGCAAATGCCGCGAAAGTTATCCACCAACCATCAAGAAATCTTTGTTCGTTTGAGTTTTTTTTCCCTGCTGTCAACGACGCCTCTAACGAACGAAGCACACTGATCTAATCAGAGGAATTGCATGAAGTACGGACATTTCGACGACAAAGAAAAAGAATACGTTATCACCCGCCCCGACACGCCTCTTCCATGGATAAACTACCTTGGGACCTCCGATTTTTACGGTATCATTTCCAACACCGCCGGAGGATATTGCTTCTACCAGGATTCGCGGATGCGCCGGTTGACCCGCTACCGTTACAACAACATCCCGATGGACGGCAATGGACGGTATATCTATATAAAAGATGGCGATTCGATCTGGAATCCAATGTGGAAGCCGATGCGAGTAGCTCTTGACAGCTACGAATGCCGTCATGGTTTGGGATACACCAGGATCACGGGCACAAAAAATGAGCTTGAAGCATCGGTGCTTTACTTCATTCCGTTGGATTCGAGGAATGAAGTCTGGCATCTGCAGCTGACGAACCATTCAAAACACACGAAAAAGATCAGAATGTGGAGCTACGTTGAATGGTGCCTGTGGGAAGCGAATGACGATATGACAAATTTCCAAAGAAACTACTCCACGGGACAGGTGGAGATTGAGAACGGAACCATCTTCCACACGACGGAATACAGAGAACGGAGAAATCATTACGCGTACTTTGCGTCGAGCGAACCGGTCTCCGGTTACGATTCGAGCCGCGACGCCTTCGTGGGCGTGCACAACGGATTGGAAGCTCCGCAGGCGGTACTCGCGGGAAGCTGCAGGAATAGTACGGCGTATGGGTGGCTCCCCATTGGCGTCCATCAAATAGACCTCGAGATAAAACCGGGCGACACGAAGAAGGTAAACTTCATCCTCGGGTACGGGGAAAATCCGATCGAGAAAAAATTTCTGAGCAACGGAAAGATCCGGAAAGATGAATACGAGAAGGTCATGTCGCGGTTTTCCAGTTCGCCCGCGGTGCTCGCTGCTTTCGATGCTCACAAAAAATACTGGGACAATTTGCTCTCGACGTACCAGACCGCAACGCCGGATTCGATCGTGAACCGGATGGCGAATATTTGGAATCAATACCAGTGCATGGTCACGTTCAACATGTCCCGCTCAACGTCGCTTTATGAATCGGGTATCGGCCGCGGCATGGGATACCGGGACAGCAACCAGGACGTGCTCGGGTTTGTCCACATGCTTCCTGCAAGGGCCCGCCAGCGTATTTTGGACATCGCGGCCACACAGCTTTCCGACGGGACATGTTACCATCAATACCAGCCGCTCACGAAGAAGGGGAATGCCGATATCGGCGGCGGGTTCAATGATGATCCGCTGTGGCTCATTTTGTCCGTTACGGCATATATCAAAGAAACCGGCGACGAGACGATCCTGAACGAACGGACCGTGTATGCCGACGCAACCGATTCAAAAGCAACGCTCCTCAACCATCTCCATCGGTCGCTGCAGTATACACTCGAACATCGGGGTCCGCACGGTTTGCCCCTTATCGGCCATGCCGATTGGAACGACTGTCTCAATCTAAACTGCTTCTCGACAACTCCCGGAGAGAGTTTCCAGCTTGCAGGGCACATCGAGAACGACAAGATCGCAGAGTCGGTGATGATCGCCGGACTCTTTTGCCGTGCCTGCGATGACATGGCATTGCTGCTTCAGCATCTCCACCTTCCCGACGAGGCCGCTGCGTACCTGAAGGATTCCTCGTCAATGCGGGAGACGATCTACAAGCATGGCTGGGACGGCGAGTGGTTTCTCCGCGCATACGATTCATACAGCAAGAAACTTGGTTCGACAGAAAATGAAGAGGGAAAAATCTTTATCGAAAGCCAGGGATGGTGCGTGATGGGCGGGGTCGGATTGGAGAACGGGTACGCCAAGAAAGCTTTGGACAGCGTTCAAAAATATTTGGCTACGCCGAACGGCATTATCCTGCAGCAGCCTGCATTTCAAAAATATCATGTGCATTTGGGCGAGGTGAGCTCGTATCCACCCGGATACAAAGAGAACGCCGGCATCTTTACGCACAATAATACCTGGATTCAAATTGCCGAAACGATCATCGGGCGCGGGGATCGGGCCATGGAATATTATATGAGCATTTGCCCTCCCACAAAAGAAGACCAGATCGATATCTATCGCTCCGAACCGTACGTGTACAGCCAGATGACGGCAGGACGCGATGCTCCGACGCCCGGCGAAGGGAAGAACTCGTGGCTGACGGGAACAGTGGCATGGTCGTTTGTCACGTTATCGCAGTACATTCTCGGCATTCGGCCGGACTTTGACGGACTGATCGTTGACCCATGCATACCGGCGTCGTGGAAAAAATTCAGTGTGGTGCGTAAATTCAGGAACGGCACGTACAATATCACGGTTACGAATCCAAAGAGTGTCAGCAAGGGAGTGAAGAAAATGACGCTGGACGGAAAACCGGTCAGCGGCAATGTAATTCCTGTGCTTAATGACGGGAAAGAACATACGGTAGAAGCGGAATTAGGTTGAAAGAACAATGATCAATTAACAATGAACAATCAACAATGATCAAGTTATTGTAGAAAACTGGCTCGCGCGATAACCGTCTCAGCAATTGTAAATTGAAAATCGCAAATTGAAAATAACCAGATTTTTTCGTAGATCCACACTATCGTCTATTTCGATTGGTCGATTGAAGGAGTGCTCATGAATATCAAAGAATTCACGATTGACGGCAAATCGAAGTTCCGTCTTTCAAAGATCAAAACCGATTCGGCTGGAACGATCCGGTCGAAACAAGAAGCCGAAAAAGTATTGCAGAATAACATCCTGAAGATACAGGATCTGCAGGGGAAGTTTTATGCACAGGACAAATACAGCGTCCTCCTGATTATTCAGGCGATGGACACTGCGGGGAAGGATGGCGTGATCAAACACGTGATGTCGGGCCTTAATCCGCAGGGAACGGAAGTGCACAGTTTCAAGCAGCCGTCTGCCGAAGAATTGAACCACGATTATTTGTGGAGGGCGCACAAGAACCTCCCCCAACGCGGCGAATTCGGGATCTTCAACAGGTCGTATTATGAGGAATTGCTGGTGGTTCGGGTCCATGACCTGATCAAGACAGAAAAAATACCCGACGATCTAATCACAGCCGACATCTGGAAACAGCGTTTCCGTCAAATAAAAGATTTTGAAAAATATTTGTACGAGAACGGGACCATCATCATAAAGATCTTTCTTCATATATCAAAAGACGAACAGAAAAAGCGGCTTCTTGACCGGATCAATGATAAATCGAAGAACTGGAAATTTTCCGAGGCGGATATCAAAGAAAGAGGGTATTGGGATCAATACCAGCAATGTTATGAGGACGTCATCAGAAAAACGAGCACGGGTCAGGCGCCATGGTACGTTGTCCCCGCTGACAAGAAATGGTTCGCGCGGTTGGTGATCTCCGAGGTGCTTGTACGGACGTTGGATGGTTTGAAACTGAAGTTCCCCACGCTAAGCCGCAATGAATTGAAGCAGTTGGAAGAAAGTAAGCGGTTGTTGATGAAAGAGTAAGGATTTCATCTCGTTTTCTCGTTCCCAAGCTCCGCTTGGGAACGAGACTTATCCTAATTCTATCTTCACACTGCTGACGGTTCTCTCCGCTCCGAAAAGTGACTCCTCAATTCTACAGCCAATAACACAATCATCGGAAGATATTCTATGATCAAGACAACCGGATATTGTTCCCAGTCTCCGGTCAGCCTGTAATTCATGACTGTGAAGCTCGTCAGGCTCACTCCAGCAGCAAGGGCAATGCCGGACCAACGCCGTTCGATTGGAAGAAGAACTGCCACCCACGCGACATACCAGGGATGAACGACTGGCGAGAGAAGTATAAGCGCAACGAGGGAAAAGTATACAGTATCCAGAAAATGCTTCTGCTTGTAGTTCAATAAAAGAATCACTATCCCCAGTATCACACCGCAGATGAGCCGGGAGAATTGATTATCGCGAAAGTATAGGTATACCGCTTCAAACACCACACCGTTAAAGCTCCAATCCTTTGTAAAAGAAAGCAATGTCTCAAATGGATTCGATGTAAAGAGATACGGAAGGAATTGAACGCCGACGGTTATCAACGGGATGAGGAAGGCGAACATTTTGTTTCGCCAACCTTTTTCGAAGAAGAACATTGCTGGAAGTACAATCAGACCGACCGGCTTGATGGACGATGATAGCCCAAGAAGTACATACGAGAGGATTTTTCTCTCCTTGAGAAAAAACAGCAATGAAAAAAGGAAGAGCGGCAAACCGACGGCATCGAGGTGCGAGTCGACGGCAAATTCTATGATCGGCAGCGGGCAAAATGCATACAGCAGGGTGAATTTCCGTGGTATGCTGAGCAGCGGAAGAAAAATATAAAGCGCGGAGATGGTACCGATCTCTGCGATCAAGAGAACGATCTTATATCCCCATAACGCTTCTCCGCTTAGCTTATAACAGCAATAAAAAATCCATTGAGTCAGCGGGAAATAGATCGTCTTCAAGTCCGCATGGTTCATTGCTGACGGCAGAAGCGGAGAGTGGAGAGAATCCAGCTGTGGATCGAGTGCCGTGTAGAGATACGGATTGATTCCGTGTGCCTGGACTTTCCCATCCCAAATATAACGGTAAGCGTCTTCCGAACCGATCGGATTTCCGGCGATGAAGCTCAGCCGAACGACGACCGCGGCGGCGATGATTGAAAGTAGTACCGCTTCGGAAATGTCCACCCGGAACAATGTCCATGACATCGCGGCGTAGAGAACGGACGCGGCTATGAATACACTTCCAAAAACCACGACAGGATGGGCCGTGGGAAAATGGAGAAGAAGGATGCCGGCGGCAATCGTTGCGATGGAAAAGAAGAGGATCGTCTGCAGAGACTTGTGCATTGATTTTTCCACGAAAGGCACGTGGAGAAGATATTTCTTAAGGTTGATATCTGGCAAATTGTTCATCAGTGTAAATATTGGCACCCCAAAGCGGATCTGAACCTTGGTGTCTCTTAGTGTCCTTAGTGGAGTCTCTTGAGCCCAAAATGAAAATACGTAATTCATTCCTGTTTATCACTATAATAATCTTTATCAATATGATAGGAGTCCGCAGGAGGATTGCCGCGAAAGAGCGTATTTGATTCTGCATTTGCCTGATTTCTTCTTGCAGGTGACGTATCGTTGGCATAATTTGTGTCATATCATACAGTATTCTATCCTCAGCATTTTAGCCTGGAGCGAAGAAACATATGGTGCGCAGATCGTTGCTCTTGCTTTTGCTTGCGGCGTTCTTATCCTCTTGCTCGACCTTTGTTTTTAACGACCGGCAAGACGATTTTGTACGAGTCAGCGGTACGCACTTGCTTCACAACGGCAAACCGTACTATTATGCGGGCACCAATCTTTGGTATGGCTGTTACATCGGCTCTCCAGGGGAGACCGGAGACAGACCCCGGCTGCTGCGCGAGCTCGATTCGCTGCACGCGTTCGGACTGGATAATCTCAGGATCATGGCAGGCTCGGAGGCGTCCAAGAAAGTACGCGGCATACGGCCTGCGATCATCCGCAGACCCGGTGAAGTGAATGATTCGCTTCTTGCCGGACTCGACTTCCTGCTTGCGGAAATGGCAAAGAGAAACATGAAAGGCGTTCTGTATCTGACAAATTATTGGGAGTGGTCGGGAGGGATGTCCGAGTATGTCGCGTGGGCGGACACTTCTCACGCGCTTGACCCCGAGGTCGACGGCTGGGGAAAGTTCATGAATTTTTCCGCGACGTTTTATCAGAATGATAAAGCGAACGGATATTTCCGAGTTTACGTCAAGAGCATCGTGACCCGCAGAAACACGGTGAACGGCAGAATCTATTCTGAAGATCCGACGATCATGGCGTGGCAATTGGCAAACGAGCCCCGCCCAGGTGCCGGCGGAAAAGATGCTCCGAACGTTCTTCCCTTTTATTATAGATGGATCGACGAGACGGCCGGTTACATAAAATCGCTCGATACGAATCACCTGGTCTCTTCCGGCAACGAAGGGCTTGCCGGGAGTTTGCAATCCGAAGAATGTGTTCTCACTGCTCACCGATCCAGAAACATCGATTATCTGACCGTTCATCTCTGGCCCCTCAACTGGGGGTGGTTCAACCCGCAGCAATTTGAAGAGACCCTGCCGTCATCGGTCGATAAGGCCGCCGAGTATATCGGGAAACATATCGAATTCGCGCGGGAGTTGAATAAGCCGATGGTGATGGAGGAGTTCGGACTTGGGCGGGATTCCGGAAACTATGCGCAGGGAACTCCCACGACAGCGCGCGACAGGTATTATAGAAAAATTCTTTCAATTCTGTACGATTCTGCTTGCGCCGGGACGCCGGTGGCCGGATCGAATTTTTGGGGATGGGGAGGGGAAGGGAAATCGATGAACCCAGATTTCATGTGGAAAGAGGGGAACCCGTTTACCGGCGACCCGCCGCAAGAACCGCAAGGGCGGAACTCAATATTCATTTCCGATACATCGACGATCGGCATCATCAGAGATCACGCCTGGAAAATGATGCGTCTGGGGATCTCGGATTCGTTGACCGTGAAGTCATCAAAATAAGATCCTAGCAAATCCAATCTGAGGGAACAGAACCACGCGTTCCCTACCGACAAGTAGTATTATGGCCCGAACTAGTAGCTGCAACCTTTTCGTAGCACATGGAGAAATTCTCGATCTGCCCTCACGACCCGCCGGTTCTCCGTTTGCATTTTCACATTGCGCAAAGATATTTCTGATCTGTTTCTTGGCTCTGATTCTTTCGTCCTGTGCGTCGTACAACAGTCTTGAATATCAGAAGGAGCTAGGAGTCCGGCTGGTCGATTCCATGGCAACAAAGGAAACCGTACTCCTGTTCCGCAATCTCAAAACACTCTCCGAGCACAAGATCATTTTTGGGCATCAGAACTCGACACAGTACGGCGTCTTCTGGAGAGGGGATTCTGCGCGTTCCGACATCAGAGATGTGACCGGTTCGTTCCCCGGAGTCTATGGCTGGGATTTTGAATGCATGCCGAAATACGACAGCGCAAAACCCCGCGACAGGGTCCCAAGATTGGTACAGGAAGCGTACGCTCGCGGAGGCATCAACACCTTCTCCTGGCATCACAGCAATCCTGTGACAGGGAATAGTTTTTACGATACGACGGTGGCCGTCAAGTACATCCTTCCGGGCGGGCCGTACCATGAACAATACCTGAGGGTGCTCGACTCACTTGCGGAATACAGCAGCACTCTTATTGACGACGCCGGAAAACCGATCCCGATCATTTTTCGCCCGTATCATGAACTCGACGGCCATTGGTTCTGGTGGGGAAAACCGTTTTGCACACCGGATGAATTCATTGCGCTCTGGAGGATGACCGTCGACTATCTTCGGCTGAACAAAGGCATCAGGAACTTCCTGTATGCGTTTTCGACGGACCGCTGGTTCGATACAGAGGGTGAGTATCTTGAGCGTTTCCCGGGCGACGCCTATGTCGATATTGTGGGAATGGACAACTACCACGACTTCACGCCGAAAGGCGACAGCGTGGTCTTCGTAACAAAGAAATTGCGCATCATCTCCTCCGTTGCCAGAGAAAAAAATAAAATTGCCGCTTTCACGGAAACAGGTTTTCTATTGATTCCTGACACGACATGGTGGACAGACCGCCTCTATAAGGCGATGGATGATGACAGCGTGCATATTGCGTATGTCATGGTCTGGCGAAATCCCGGGCCGTCGCAGTTCTACGCTCCGCACAAAGGGCATCCTAGCGCTACGAATTTCGTCGAGTTTCGCCGTAAAGAAAGGATGTTGTTCCAGGAGGATATTCCGAATCTGTACAAGAGTGTAATTTTGGAGGACCTGGTTTCCAAGACATTGCCCCGGGAGCAGTCAGGAATTCAACACTGAATAGTTGGGAAACCTTATCGGCGTACTTATCACAATTCTTAGAACAAGACGATGGCCATGAACAAAACACTTTCCGCGTTCTTGCTGTTGTTCGTGCTGCTGGTCAGCTCCGCTGCTCAGCCGAAGCAACTTGACATTCGCGAGATGGGAGCGGTGGGAGACGGAATGACGCTCAACACCCGTCCAATTCAGGCCGCACTCGATTCAGCGGCAAAGTTGGGAGGCGGAACCGTGTATGTGCCGCCGGGGATTTACGTGACCGGCACACTTCAGCTTCGCACCAACGTCACTTTATACATTGAAGCGGGAGCATTTCTGAAGGGAAGCGCGAACGTGAACGACTTTATGCTCAACGGTCGAAGAGTCGGATTGCTTTTCACGCAGGATGCTGAGAATGTTTCAATCGGCGGGCACGGCACCATCGACGGGAACGGAGATGCATACATGGTGCTCGATTCCGCGAAGAAGATGGACCACGCCGGCGTGATGTGGACGAGACAGGGAGATCATTTCCGGCATGTTTCCGAGGGACTCGGAGACGGGCCGCTCGTGCCGAAAGACCGTCCCTATCAGATGATCATTTTTTCGGACTGCAAGAAGGTCACCATCCGGGATATTTCCATCACGAACTCTCCCTTCTGGACTCTCCATCTCGCCGATTGCGACGGCATCATTCTGTCTGGGCTCCGGATATGGGGAAACCTCCTGGTGCCAAACAACGACGGGATGGACCTGACGTCATGCAGCAACGCCGTCATCTCCGATTGCGATATTCGGACGGGCGATGATTGCATTGTGCTTACGGGGTACAATCACCATTACGACTTGCCGGGATACAAATTTCTCAAACGCGTTTGTGAAAATATTGCGGTGACAAATTGCACGCTGGTGTCCCGCTCCGCTGCCATCAGGATCGGCGGGTTCGACCAGAACCCTATGTGCAATTTTACCTTCAGCAATCTCATCATCACTAATTCAAATCGAGGGATCGGACTTTTTGTCCGGGATCAGGGGTCCATCGAAAATGTTCTTTTCTCGAATATCGTCATCGATACGCGCCTCTTTACGGGCGACTGGTGGGGGAACGGTGAACCGATACAGCTCTCGTCAGTCCGCCTGACCAGGGATGTCCCTCTCGGCAAGATGAAGAACATAAAATTCGACCACGTTGTCTGCAAAGGCGAATCGGGAATATTTGTCTATGGCTCTGAAGAAAGCGTGATCGAAGATGTGTCGTTCTCCGATGTGCGGTTTCATATCGCAGAGGGCAAGCTCAACGATGTCACCGGCGGAAATTTCGATCTGCGGCCGGTCATGGATCCGAAATTGTCCCTATTCTCACACGACATACCGGGGTTCTACGCTCAGTACGTCAAGAACCTCCGGATTGAGAACTTCGACCTGACCTGGGATGCGATGAAGGAGCCGTACTTCACGAACGGCATTGAAGTGAATAATTTCGACGGCGTGAGGATTATAGGATTTCATGGAACGGCAGCTCCGAATAATGCAAAATCATTCCCTGTATCGTTGCGTGATGGAAAAGATTATGAAATTACTCCCGCGAACATTCCCGTATCAAAAGAGAATGTAAAAGCGAAATAGGTATTAAAATGGATCCTTGATGTTGTTCTTGATCTCGTTCCCAACGTTTCGTTGGGAACGATACATCGAGAGTAAAGCTTCCATGATGGACGTTCCCAAACAGAGTTTGGGAACGAGGTTTAATCGTTGGGAGGAAGTTTTCGTTCCAGCAGCGCGAAAGAAGTATTCTCGAAGCGGACTTGATAATTATTCATCAGCGTGTTGCGTAGTCCGGCCAATGGAGAGGCGAACAGTTCGGATTCGGGAGCTTCATTTTTCTGGACGATAAGATAGTGTTCATCGAGCAATGTCGAATCCTCGATCACTCGATCGTAAGAAAAATGAATAATGCGGAAATGTTTCAGCGGCAGATTGCTCGAGATTTCGATCCTTACGGTATAGGCTCCGTTCGTTACCAATCCGATGGAGCCGTCCCTGTAGACAGAAGGGAGCTGTTCGCCGGCGAGCATCGCGTCCCGTACCGATGCGTCGATGCACTTTGCAGCGTCCTTATACACCGCGACACCGACCGACGGCATCGTGAGCTGGATAAGAGGCATGGCGAGGAGACCGGCCACAATGATGCTTCGCTGTCCAGCCGTCGTTCTTCTTCCAAATATTTCGCAGACGCCGACACCCCCCGCAACAGCGAGGAAGAGACCGAATGTCAGTACGTATCTCCAATTCCACCACCACTCATCGATGCCTACATAGCCTTTGAGAGCGGCGGTGATTGTAAAAACCAGGGGGAGGACGAAGAACAGGAGCACGAGAATAACTTTGCGGTCCACGCGTCGCTGCCGGCGTGAGATGAACGCAGAAGCCGCGGCAAGAAGCAAAACAGGCCCAAAGATGATGAGGATAGCCCGGCAGAATGTTTTCAGGATATTAGCCGGAAGATGCTGCGACGATTCGCGGTAAGCGGCGGAGAGAACTGAATACGTGCCGCGGGCGAATTCGAATGGATTACCGAACGCGATGAAATGCCACGAAAACCATAGAACTATTCCGGCACAGCTCACAGCCGAGATAGCGGCGATCCGAAGGCCTTCTGATTTCTGCGCTCCCCTCCAGCGGGATACGGCTTTCGACATACCAACGAGCATGACCAGCGCCGCAAGAGTCCATGCTTCGTACCTGCACATTGTCGCCAGCATGACTGCGAGTGAACATAAGAGCAGCCACAATTGAGAATCGTCCGAGAGCCACCGGTATAATGCATACCCGCCGAAGGTGACAAGAAAGATCAGGCTAGGCTCGTCCATCGGCGTGAGAGACATGTAAATGACGTTCGGGTTGAGTCCGTAAATGCTCGCGATGAGAAATGCGACCGGGGCAGAGCCGGTGATGCGCTTGACGAGCAAAAACAAAAGAACTCCGGTTCCTACGAGGCATGGAATCCCGACAAACGCCCCCGCGATACCCGAAAAGAAAAGCGCATCGATCGACGCAAAGGGAAGGAGAAGAAGGTGCGGCAGCGGGAGCCATACTGTGCCGATGAACGGGAGTTCATGAGGCATGGAGTCGGTGAATTCGCGCGCCTTGATAATGTGCGACGCCGCATCACCGAAATAATAGAATGCGTATTTATCAATCCGGTGCAGCAGAACTCCGGCAGTACATGCAGCGACGATGAGAAGAAGAGCCAACACATACTGTTCTTTTCCCCGGATAAGCCTGGAGATCCGGTTCAAATGGCTCCTGTGATTCAAATTTTCATTGACAACTGTGTTCATACTCAGCTGCGGGTAAATATGCGTCAAGCGTTTCTGTGAAAATAGAAGAGGAAGGGTCGAGACGTCTGAAGGGCGTAGGGACGAAGAATCTAATTGAATCGACCAAATAGATTGTCCCCAGGGCATGCCTCCTGGCGTCCGCTTTGTTCAGACGGACAATTGGATCTCATGTACTAACAGAGCGTCGCTTTTATTTTCCGCTTGTTCCTTGAAATAAGTTGAACGATTCCATGGATTGAATGATCTGGTCCGCCATTTTTCGATGTGTTTCGACGGTTGGGTGTCCGTACGCGACATAGCCGCCGGGAAATTCATCGAACTGCGCGTAGTAAATATCGTGTTTTCCGGAAGCAAGTTCGTGGTCGACTATTTGCTTTACGTTCAAGCGGATCCACTCCGGGAAAGCCGCAATGGCAACGATCTTGACGTTCGGATACACGACGCGGACAGTGTCCAGAAAATCGCGATATGTTTTCCGAAAGAGAGCCGACTTATCCTCGGAGATTTTTCCATCTTTGTCTTTCAATCCCGAATGATCATTCAAGCCAAGGCATATAACGACCACATCGGGCACCCACTGCTTGAAGTTCCATTTGGGTTCGTTTGTTTCCATCAATGTCCGGTCAAAAATTTTGGGAATAGCCCCGTCGGTTCTCCCCAGCCAATCGCAGTACATTCCACATCCCGACCGGCAGGTCGTTGTGTATTGCGCGTTAAAATGTTTGGCGATGAGCGGCGCGAATCCTTTATCGATGTTGGTGACGGGAAACCGGGCTTCCCACTCCAGCGTCTGCACCATCGCCTCATCGCTCTCGCCCGCGGTGAACGAGTCGCCGATGAATTCAATTTTTCGGGCCGGCTTGGCGGGGGGAGGATAAAGCGCAGCGTTGCTGTCGAGAATAATTCCGCAGAACGTATATGGTTTTTCGAAGGTGATGTTCCGTCTGGTGAGCAGGAAGGAGTGCCGCGCGTTTTGAAGGCCCTCTGCAAGCGCGTAGTCCGTTTCGGCGGGATTCGTTCCGTGAAAGACGCCGCGGAGTTGCCCGTCGATATAAACATTAAAGTAATCAGTGCCGTCGGCTAAGCGTATCCCGATCGATGTCCCGGAAAATTCCGCGCACACATAGATGCCGGGCCAGGAATACCGGAGATGCAGCGAGTCAGCCATGTCCCACCGGCCGAAATATTGAATGTTCGGATCGTTTGGCGGGATCAACTTCGCCGCGTGGGCTCCGCCGCCGAGAGCGGCAAACTGAAAAGCAATAAGAGCAAGGAACAAACAATGTTGTTTCATAAATACCCTTTATTCTTTATTATTCACACGCAATTCGCGTCGATTGGCACTGAGAATATCATGAGATTTGCAATTAAATACAAATGGCCTAAAGAGTAAGAATGATGGGATTGGTTGTTCACTGACCCACATTCACCTTTTGGTAATGGATTACTTTGACAAGAAGGTAGTGACACGATCCTTCCCGACGGGTCGACGGCCCATCGGGTCGTTGACGATGCGTTCGCTCCGCACGCTTACCCAGGATGAACATGCCGTGTTCACCTTGAGCAAGTTCCCCGAAGCGGGACACGTCGAAGGGTCTTTTGGCGAAAGTATTTCTCCTGTTGCACGCCATGTGAGGAATGACTACTATCATTATCCAAATTGAAGCGGTGATAAATTATGAGAAAGATGTACGCGACAAAGAATGGCGCGGGATATGCTTTCGTGTTTGTTATATCCCTCCTTCTTTCTTACTGCGCTCCCGGGAGAACGCCGGCCGGCAATTCCGGTGAAGAAGTGAACAAAGACCGGGATTCCATCAATGTTGAATTGCAGCGAACTCTCGATGACGAGTTCAAACAATTCTATCCGTTGTCAATCGATACGACCTGCGGCGGCTTCTTCAGCGATATCAATTACAAATGGGAACTTGACGGTCCACAGACCAAGATGATCGTTACGCAGGCACGTCATATCTGGTCGACCTCTAACGCCGCGATGTATTATCAAAAGGACAACACGCTCCGGAACATTGCAGCCCACGGCGTTGAGTTTCTCAAAAACAAAATGTGGGATCGTGAATTTGGCGGGTTTTATAATTTGGTCAATCGAGAAGGAGAACCTATTAAAGAAGGCCCGGATATCATAAAACAGGCCTACGGGAACGCCTTCGCCATCTATGGATTATCTGCTTACTACCGGGCGTCGGGAGACACCGTCGCATTAGGAATGGCAGAGGAGACATTTCACTGGCTTGAAAAGCACAGCTACGATCCGAAATATGGCGGCTACTTTCAGTTTATGTCGAGAGATGGAACTCCGTTTACGGAAGGTTATGGAGGCGTTGCGCCGAAAGATCAGAATTCCATGATCCATCTTCTCGAATGCTTCACCGAGTTGTATAAAGTCTGGCCGGATCCTCTCCTCAAAGAGCGATTGAATTCGCTTCTCATCCTGATACGAGACACCGTGACAACGAGACGGGGGAATTTAGTGCTGTTCCTCAAACGCGATTGGACGCCGATCTCGTTTACAAATGCAAGCGCATCTGAGCGCGACAAAAACTATGAATTCGATCATGTTTCTTTCGGCCACGACGTTGAGACTGCGTATCTCATGCTGGAGGCTTCGGAAGCCCTTCAGGTCAAAAATGATGTGAAGACGTTGAACGCCGCGAAGAACATGGTCGATCATGTTTTGATGAATGGATGGGACAAAGATCATGGCGGGGTATATGACGGCGGGTATTATTTTGGCGGCAGTGAGAAGGCAACGATCATCAGGAATACAAAAGAATGGTGGGCGCAGGTAGAAGCGTTCAATACATTCCTGATGATGTCGCAATTGTTTCCAAACGACAGTATGCGTTACTACGACAGATTCTGCGAACAATGGGATTATTGCAAAAAGTATGTCATCGACCGCGAACGGGGAGGCTGGTACTGGGGAGGGATCGACATCGTGCCGAGCAACGCCTACTCCCCGAAATCATCCATCTGGAAATGCAACTACCACACATCGCGCGGATTAATTAATTGTATCAACCGGATCAAGAGCGAGACGTTGGGGTACGGTCAGAAACGTTACGAACCGGTGAATAAGGATGCCACCCCCGAAGCAAAGAAGCTTTTGAATTACCTCTACTCCATCAAGGGAAAGAACATCATCGCCGGCCATCACAATGCCGTAGGAAGGGAAGATGTTTTTCCAAACCGGGTAAAGGAACTGACGGGGAAAACGCCGGAAATCTGGGGATGCGATTTCATCAATTACTACAGGCCGGGAAATGCCGATTCACTTGTTCAGGAAGCGTATCAAAAATATAAAGACGGTTACATTGTCACGCTCATGTGGCATGTCGGCAGGCCGCAGGACGACCCTCCGTTCAAATGGAAAGAAAGCGTTCAGGGAAGGATGTCCGATGAGGAATGGAAACAATTAACGACGCCCGGCACGATGCTGAACTCCCGATGGCTCGCCAGAGTGGATACCATAGCAAAGTACCTGAACGACCTCCAAACTCTCGGCGTCCCCGTTCTGTGGCGGCCGTACCATGAATCGAACGGCGTCTGGTTCTGGTGGGGCAACAAGCGCGGGGAAAATGGTTTCCCGAAACTGTACCGGATGATGTACGACCGGTTCGTGAATTATCACAAACTCAATAACCTCATCTGGGTCTGGAATACCAACGCTCCGCGGCAATTGATCAACGACGAAGCGTATATCTATGACGATTACTTTCCGGGCATGGAGTATGTCGATGTACTCGCGACCGACGTCTATCATCACGATTATCGCCAGAGCCACCATGACGACCTCGTGAGGCTGGGCCTCGGGAAAATAATATCGCTCGGCGAAATCGGAGAGGTTCCGTCTCCGGAAATTCTAGAGAGCCAGCCCATGTGGACATGGTTCATGATCTGGGCGAATTTTGTGAACACTCACAATACCCCCGGCCAAATACGTGGCATCTATAACTATCCGAAAATAATCACTCACGAAAATTTTGGTAAGAATTAATTTGCGGGCCATCACTTCGTTCTTGAGAATGCTCGCGGCGTGTTTCAGGCTGGCGATTTAGGCCGGGAGAAATCGCCGGCGCCGCGCAGCCTCTGAAAAAGTAAATGGCGGATTTCTATCACGGTGAACTGTGGTGGTTGTGGTTAAGCAAGCAATGCTTTTCGTCATCCTGAATCTTTTTTCTGAATTGGCTAATAGATTCCTCTCCCGCAACAAGGCGGGATCGGAATGACATATCGATAATTTTGCGATATTCCTCAATATTCAAACATCAACGCACATGAACATCGACAATCAACTCAAGGAGAATTACATGGAAGAAACAATGCAGAAATTACCGCTGAAGGAAAAGATCGGCTACGGTTTTGGTGATTTTGCATCGGTGTTATTCTGGCAGAGCATCACGATGAACATGATGTTCTTCTATACCGACGTGTTCAAAATTGCCGCGACAACGAAGGCCGCGGTGGTGGCCGGGACCATGATCATGGTCTCGCGGCTCTTCGACGCGGTGATCGATCCGGTCATCGGCATGACCGCAGACCGGACGGAAACCCGATGGGGAAAATTCAGGCCCTACCTGATCTGGATGGCGCTCCCGCTCGCCGTGACCGCGACGCTGACGTTCACAACGCCGAACTTCGGTGAATCGGGAAAACTAATCTACGCCTACGTCACGCTCTTTCTTTTCATGGCGTGCTATGCCGGGATCAATATCCCGTATTCGTCGCTTCTCGGCGTGTTGACTCCCGATGCGACGCAGAGGACGAGTGCATCATCGTTCAAATTCACGTTTGCCTATATCAGCGGAATGACCGTCTCAGCGACATCGCTGCTCCTTGCAAAACACTTCGGCAACGGCGTGGACACGCGCGACCCGGGCGGGTGGACGAAGACGATCATGATCTACGGCGCGGTTGCTATTGTTTTCTTTATCCTTACGTTCTTATTCACAAAAGAACGAGTGCGTCCTCCGAAAGCTCAGAAGACACCCATCAAAACAGACCTCAAGGATCTCGTGACAAACGGGCCGTGGCTGGTCCTTCTCTTTGCAACAATCACCATGATCATGTTTGTTGCATCAAGGATCGGCGTGACGAACTATTATTTCAAATACTACATTACCAATTACTCCGACGTCGCGCACAACACGATCAACTACAGCTTCCTCTGGTGGAATTTCAACTGGGGGTTTGAAGAAGTGACGACCGTTTTCAATACTCTAGGCCAGGGATGCTCTATTCTCGGCGCGCTCCTTGTTCCGCTCTTGACAAAGAGAATAGGAAAGAAGAACGGCTTCCTCACGCTGTTTGTGATCGCGATGCTCAGCACGGGCGCATTCTACTTCTTAACACCGGAACACCTTACTCTGATATTCTTATTCCAGATCATCGGTTCATTATCGGGCGGCCCGTTGTCTGTTGTTATTTGGGCGATGTACGCTGATACCGCTGATTATTCCGAGTGGAAGAAAGGCCGGAGAGCGACGGGCCTGGTGTTCTCAGCTTCCGCTACCTGCCAGAAGGTGGGATGGGCGATCGGTGCAATGTTCACCGGCGCGCTTCTTTCCGGTTACGGATTTATGGCGGACAAACCGCAGTCTGCGGAGGTGAACGATCTTCTTGTATCATTGATGAGCATTATTCCCGCTGCGTTCGGTATTGCTTCCATTGTCCTGATCCTCTTCTATAAACTCGATGAGAAAACGATGATGAACATCGCGAAGGACCTTGTTGAAAGAAGAAAGGCGAGCGGCAACGAAGCGCTGACGGTGTAGGAAAAGCAATTAAAAATTAAGAATTATGAATTAAGAATTATGAATGTTTGGCCACGAAGACACTAGGACACCAAGAGGTTTTTGAAGTTAGAAAAACTCATAGTGTCTTTGTGGCAATTTGTAAATTAAAGTTCAGACAACTACGAGATCAATAGGATCATTAAAGGATGTTACTATGAAAAAAACAATTATCGGCGATGCGCTGCCGAACATACCGTGGCAGGAGAAACCAAAAGGATATACCGATGTCGTCTGGAGATACGACAAGAATCCGGTTATCGGCAGAAAACCGATCAAAGATTCGAGCCGGGTCTTCAACAGTGCCATCATTCCGTACAAGGGGGAGTTCATCGGCGTCTTCCGTGCGGACCATTACAATGGATATCCGAATCTGCACCTTGGGCACAGCAAAGACGGCTTGCATTGGGTCGTTCAGGACGAGGTCGTCAGATTTCAGAACGAAGACGGCACGCCGGCCAAGCCGATCCTCTACGGATACGATCCGCGCTTGCTGGAGATCGACGGGACGTACTACATTATATGGTGCAATTATTCAAGCGGCCCGACAGTAGGAATCGCCAAGACAAAAGATTTCAAGACCTTTGTCCAGCTCGAGAATGCGTTTCTCCCGTTCAACCGCAATGGTGTTCTCTTCCCGAGAAAAATAAACGGTAATTTCGTGATGCTCAACCGCCCCAGCGACAACGGACATACGCCGTTCGGCGACATCTATTTGAGTCAAAGTCCCGACCTGACGTACTGGGGCAAGCATCGCCTTGTGATGAAAACGACTCATTATTGGTGGAAGAATACTAAACTAGGCGCCGGAGCGGTTCCGATAGAAACGACGGAAGGCTGGCTCCTGATCTATCACGGGGTTTGTACGACATGCAGCGGATTCATTTATAGTATCGGCGCGGCACTTCTGGATATTAACGATCCTTCCAAAATAATTTCCGACTGTGCGAACTATATTCTGACGCCGGAAACGCCGTATGAAACAATAGGCTTTGTCGCAAACGTCTGCTTCCCCTGCGCTACGCTGCAAGATGCTGATACAGGGAGGATGGCGATCTTCTATGGTGCCGCTGATACGTACTGCGCGCTTGCGTTCACACAAGTGGATGAACTCATCGCTTACATCAAAGCTCATCCGAGTAAGCCGATCCAATAAATCATGTTACGCAAGACGCCAATATCGTTGTTGCCACAAAGTCACCAAGGGAAACAACCTCTTTATGGTTATGGACCTTACAAATAGAGCCTTCCATAAAATCTCATTGTGTCTTCATGGCTTGGTGGCGCAACGCTTTTGAACTCTGCGTAACATCATCAACATGAACTTTTCCTAAGGAAATCTAAATGCAATTCGGATATTTCGACGACCTCAATAAGGAGTATGTTGTTGAACGGCCTGACACTCCCCGTTCGTGGAGCAATTACCTGGGCTCCACAGAATACGGCGCTATCATCACCAACAACGCCGGCGGATATAGCTTTTACAAATCCGCCGCACAGGGCCGTTTCACACGTCTGCGATTCAACGTCATTCCCATGGATCAGCCGGGACGTTACGTCTACATTCGCGATAAACAGAGCAAGGATTTTTGGTCCGCATCATGGCAGCCGGTTGGCAAGCCGCTAAAGGAATATACTTCGGAGTGCCGTCATGGGACGGCATACACAAAGATCTCTTCCGATTACTCGTCGATCAAAACGGAAACCCTATACTTCGTTCCGTTCGGACGACTCTATGAATGCTGGTTTCTCAAAGTCACAAACAATGACACAAAGAAAAGAAACCTGAGTTTGTTCACGTACGTCGAGTACGCGAATAATTGGAATCTGTCTCAGGATATGGTCAACCTTCAGTATTCCCAATTCATTTCGAAGATGGACGTGGTCGGCGACATCATCGACCATGGGACGAACGTTTACATGCCCGAACGTCCGGATCATTTTGAAGACGACGGACAGGCGCGTCACACGTTCCTTGCCATGACAGGAGCCGACATCAAAGGTTTCGATACGGACAGGGAGATTTTTCTTGGTCCGTACCGGACGTACGCGAACCCGATCGTGGTTGAAGAAGGGCGGTGCAGGAATTCAAAGTCCGTGGGCGACAACTGCTGCGGCACTTTGCAGGCCGACGTCGAGCTTGAGCCCGGCGAATCGAAGGAAATTGTCATCCTCATGGGAATCGGCAAGGCAGGCATTGAAGGAAAAAAAGCCGTGCAGGAAATGGGTGCTCCCGTACAAGTGAGAGACGAATTCAAAAAACTGAAGGAGTATTGGCACTCGAGATTACGCGGAATGACCGCCGAGACGCCCGACGGCGAATTCAACAGCATGCTGAACATGTGGAACCCTTACAACTGTCTTATCACGTATGCATGGTCCCGTGCAGCGAGCCTTGTGTACACCGGCGAACGCGACGGACTTGGGTACCGTGACACGGTCCAGGACATGCTGGGAGTTCTTCACACCATTCCCGGCGAAGTCAAAGAGCGCCTCGAGCTCATGATCACCGGCCAGGCATCGACCGGCGGGGCAATGCCTGTTGTGAAACCATTCGCGCACAAGCCGGGGAGCGAAAAGCAGCCTGCGGAAAATGAATACCGCTCCGATGATTGCATGTGGCTTTTCAATACCATCCCTGCGTACGTAAAAGAATCGGGAGACGTTTCGTTCTTCGACAAAGTCCTTCCGTATGCCGACAAAGGGGAAGATACGGTGGTTGGACATTTGCGCCGGGCGATTCAATTCAATTTCGACCGGTCCGGGGCGCATGGATTTCCCTGCGGCCTTTCTGCCGATTGGAATGATTGTCTGCAACTGGGACACGACGGCGAGACGATCTTTGTCGCTTTTCAATTGCGGTATGCTCTCCGGGAATTCATCGAGATCTGCTCGATGCTCAACAAACACGCAGAAATCGATTGGGCGAAGAAACACCTTACGAAGCTGGACGAGAACCTCGACAAGCATGCCTGGGACGGCGAATGGTATCTCCGCGCCTTCAGGGCGGACGGACTGAAGTTCGGCTCGAAAGAAAATGACGAGGCGTCAATATTTTTGGAGCCGCAGCCCTGGGCGGTTTACAGCGGTCATCTCACCGAAAAGCGCGCTGTCATGCTGATGGATGTGGTGAACAGACGACTCTCGACCGAATACGGGCTCATGATCTGCGACCCGCCCGTCGAGAAAACTGACCCGAAGGTCATCAAAGCGGTGTTGTTCAACAAAGGCATGAAGGAGAACGGCTCGATCTTTTGCCATACGCAGAGTTGGGCGATCATCGCCGAAACAATGCTTGGAAGAGGGAACCAGGCGTACGAGTATTACCGGAAGTTCATGCCTTCTGCGTATAATACGAAGGCCGAAGTCCGGCAGATCGAGCCGTACGTCTATTGTCAATTCACGAACAGCAAGTACAGTCCGAGGTACGGTGCATCCCGCCTGCCATGGCTGAGCGGCAGTGCTGCGTGGGCGTATTACACTGCGACGCAATATATTCTTGGCGTGCAGCCCGATTACCGGGGATTGAAGTTAGATCCGTGTCTCCCTTCGGATTGGAAGGAGGTCAAGATCTCGAGAAAATTCAGGAAGAAAGATTTCGCCATTGTCATCAGGAACGCCGACAGCCGTCAAAAAGGAGTAAAGAAAATTATAGTCAACGGCGAGGAGATCAAAGGGAACATCATTCCATTCGAGATGATGAAAGAGAAGAACGAAGTCGTTGTCATCATGTAATGGCCTTCCGGCGTCTTCTTGATTGGTATTCCTCAGGAAGACGCCGGAGATTCTATCGGGCGCCATTAGGATATCTTGTGTCGAACGAACGCAATAAATAAAGTGTTTAAAATACAGCGGCTTTTTGTAGGAAAACCCGCTTGCAATAACATGCTCCTCAAAGTTTCAATCTGCCAACTCATAATTTAACGCAATGCGCATCTCCCGGACCAGGTGGAGATTGAACCAGCGGTTGGAGGTCATAGACTGGTCACTAATTCACAACTGTTTTATTATAGATGGAGACGCTGCCATGTATTCACATCGTTTCAAGAGACTCATCTGCCATTTACCACTTCTCTTGTTTTTTCTCCTTGCATCCTTACATGCCCAGCCTAAGTCGCGGCGGTCGGATATCACGATCAAGCAATTAGGCGTCGTCGGCAACAACGCGGTCCGCATTAAACGCGACCCGGCATCCAAACGGCTTTATATCGTGCAAAATAACGGCCTGATCCAACGAGTTAATTTTGGCGCGGGAGGTTCGGCGACGTTTACGACTGTCTATCAACCAGCCCAAGACAGCGTGAACGCTCCGCTGGGTATCACGTTCGGTCCCGACGGAACAATGTACCTAACGGGAAATGATTCGACGGGAATCATTGGAACCGCGCTCGTCGTCAAAGGAGTTCCCGACACCGTGGGAAGCGAGAACCGGACATGGAGCGTTATCGCGCGGACGGTCGGATACCGGTACGGCAATATTTATAATCATAGAGTAAATGCGATCATCCTCAATCATACAGGGGACTCACTCTATGTCAACAGCGGCGCCGCTACCGACCACGGCGAGCTGCATAACGGGTTCCGCGAAGCTGGCCTTACCTCATGCATCTGGAAACTCCCGACAAGCGGGCACGACATTGTATTGCAAGATAACCGGGAGTGGCTGAGGTCGAACGGATATCTTTTTGCAGAGGGGATCCGTAATACGTTCGACTTTGCGTACGCCGGAAACGGTGATCTGTTCGGTCCGGAAAATTCCGACGACCGCGACGATCCCGAAGAATTGAACTGGCTCCGTGAAGGACATCATTACGGATTCCCATGGCGCATCGGAGGCGATAACACACCGCAACAATACACGCCGTACGATCCGCACACCGACCCTCTTCTCAGCAAGAATGCCTGGGGAGGAGGCAATGGTCTTCTTTACGTAACGTACAGCGAAGATTCCACGTATCCCGCCCGGCCGGACAGCATAACGTTCACGGAACCGATTCCCAACGTTGGTCCGGACGCCGACAAGTTTCGCGATACGACCACCGGTGCCGTGAAAGACGCCAGCCAGCTCGGTATTACGATGACGACGTTCACGCCTCATCTTTCAGTCGACGGCATCGTCTTCGACCGGGATTCCATCCTCGCCGGAGATTTGAAAGGGGATGCATTCGTCATAAGCTTTTCGAACAGCTCACTTATTACCGCGATGAATGATACAAGCCAGAACCTTATGGCAATCGCCCTTACGAAAAACGATACAAGCTATACTGCCCGCGTCACAAAACTCGTCACAGGGTTCAATTCCCCGCTCGGCATTGAGATGGTCGGGGACACTCTGTACGTCGTGGAAACCGGACTCCAGTACAGCAACAATTCTCCGAAGTTGTGGCAGATCGTTCTGCCGACGAGCCCGGCGACGAGTGTGAAAGAAAAACAGAACGTTCCAGTATCGTTCGCGCTCGCGCAAAACTATCCCAATCCATTCAACCCGGCAACGGTGATCAGTTATCAGTTAGCAGTTAACAGTTTTGTTAGCATAAAAGTGTACGACGAGCTGGGAAGAGAGGTTGCCCGATTGGTGAATGGAGACCAGACCGCCGGAAATCATTCGGTGAGATGGAATGCGGCCAATTTCTCGAGCGGAGTTTACTTCTACGATTTAAGCGCAGGAAATTTTCATGCCGTCAGAAAAATGGTGTTGATGAAGTAAGATGTATTTTTAAACCTCGTTCCCAAGCTCTGCTTGGGAACGAGATGAAGAGTTATTGAAGGGTTAGACATGAGCGCCCGATTCGGAGACGAACCGGGCGTTTGTGTTCGCATGATGGAGGAAGGGAGTGACAGCCAAGCTTTAGCGCAGCAAGATCATTTTCCTCGTTTCGGCAAAACCTCCGGCCGTCAGCCTGTAAAAATACGTTCCGCTCGAAATGCCGGCTGCGTTCCATGGTACCGAATATGTTCCTGCCTGCCGTTCCTCGTTGACCAGCGTAGCAACTTCCCGCCCGAGTGGATCGTACACATTCAACGTGACCATACCGTTTACTGCTAACTGATAACTGATGATTGTTTCAGGATTGAATGGGTTCGGGAAATTCGCGTACAATTTGAACGAGTGCAGCAGAGCGGAGCCGTGGTCGTGGACGCCAGTGGTCGGCGCAAGCCGTATTCTGTAAAGGCTGTGGCCCGCGGTGATATACAATGTCCTTCGATCAACGTCACCCCAATTGCAGTTGGACGGACTATTGTCAGCACCGGTCGGGAAGACAATCTTGTCCAGGAGTGCACCTGTCGGGGAAACAATCCACACTCCCGTCGGTCCCGTGCAATAAATATTTCCAGCTGAATCTGTTTTCATCCCGTCCATATACCCCGTTGTCGGCGGTGGGATTGAATAAAAGAGTTTCTTATTGAATACTGAGTCTCCGACAACGTCCCAAGAATAAATCTTGCACTGAGGCGATTCGTTAACGTAGAATTTCTTCTCATCGGGGGAGAAACAAATGCCGTTCGGTTTGTCGAACGTTGAGTCGATGACCTTCAATATTCCCGCCGGGCTGAGCCGATAGATCCCTTTGATTTTCAGCTCTGCTGATTGACCCGTGGGAATGTTAAAATCGGGGTCCGTGAAAAAAATTGAACTGTCCGATTTCACGACGACATCGTTGGGGCAGTTGAATCGTTTTCCGTTGTACGTTGACACCAGAGGAGTAATCGTTCCGTTCGTTTCCCGGCGGGAAACGCGGCGCGATTCCATCTGTGTCAGGATAAGCCGTCCCTGTAAATCAAGCGTCAGTCCGTTCGAACTGTCGGAAGGCTTCATGAACGTCGTCAGCGAACTATCTCGCGGCGAGAACCTGTCAATCATGTTGGCGGCGATATCGCTGAACAACAATCCAAGGCTGTCAATCCAGATGGGCCCTTCGGGTTGTGAAAGGCCGACGGCAATTTTTTCAAGCTTGGCGCCGGGCGGAATGGGGGATTGTGCTGCGGCCGCAGAAATCAACAACGGCAGCATGAGCCACAAGAAAGGAAAACGAGGTGTGCGGAGTATGGAGGTCAATGTTGTTTACCTTTGGCAGATTTGTTAATGAATGAAAGCTTTTTCGTACTGACCGATCACTTTCTCGATGAAGTCGTTCGTTTCTCTTTTTACTATTTGCCGTGTCGGATCGGCTTCGAACCAGTCGATGGTCCGTTTAATTCCCTGCTTGAATGGAATCGTTGCTGTGAATCCCGGTACGAATCGTTTGATTTTCGAATTGTCGAAGATGACGCTCGTCGCTTTGTCGCCGATCAAGCTTCCTCGAAATTCTTCATCGAAAGAGGCGAGGAGATCGGACGCCATGTGCACGATATGCGCTTCACGTCCTACCGCTTCGGCGATCGCCTGGTGGATCTGGTCCCATGTCAGGCTTTCGTCGGACGTGATATGGAAAGCGTGCCCGATCGCCTGCTGATGCGCAAGCAGTCCGACAAACCCTTTTGCAAAATCATCCGCGTGGGTCATGGTCCAGAGTGAGGAGCCGTCGCCGTGGACGATGATTTTCTTCCCCTTTTTGATCCTGTCGACGGTTGTGTATTCCAGCCATCCGCCGACCGGAACGGGAATCACGGTGTCGTATGTTAATGACGGCCTCACGATCGTGACAGGGAAATTCTCGTTTCTGTAGAATGATGTGAGTTTCTCTTCACACGCAATTTTATTGCGCGAATACTCCCAATACGGATTTGCCAACGGCGTCGATTCGGTAACGAACGGGGATGATGCCGGCCTCTGGTACGCCGAGGCGGAACTGATAAATATAAATTGTTTGGTTCTGCCTTTGAATAACTCAAAGTCTCTTTGGATGTCGTTCGTCGTGAACGCGATCCAATCCACGACCGAGTCCCATGCGTGATCTTTGAGAAGATCTCGCATCTCCTCCGGTTTCGTGATGTCGCCGACAAGGGTCTTCGCTCCCGGCAGCGATGACGCTCTTTTCCCCCGGTTTAACAAGTACAGTTCAATGCCGCGCTGCACAGCCAGCGTACTGACTGCCGTACTGATGTTCCCCGTACCGCCGATGAAGAGGACTTTCATAGAAATATTTTAGGTTAATGTGTGGATAGAAAAAAATAGTATTTTTTTTGAAATAAACTTTATTTGAGAGGACGATATTAATTGAAAATATCGAGCCTATGCTTTCAGGTGTGGGCTTGGTATTCAAGTCGTCAACTCTCGAAGACAGATTTACCGGTTTGAACATTTGGGTAACCGTATTTGCGCAAAAGTGTTACACGTTCTGTCAAAAATGCCACTCGCTCATGATGTTTATCTTGATTCTTGATATAGGCAGCGACATTTTTGTAGTGTGTGTAACTGACCGAAAATGCCCCATAACCTGTTTGCCACGAGAATTTCTCCGGAATGATATTGTTATGACTGATCCAATGGGACGATTCTCCCTTAAGTAACTTTGCCACATCCTCAACTGCACGAGTTCGTGGAAGATCGACCAGAAGATGAACGTGTTCGGCTTGAACATTCAGAGCTTTGACGAATATTGAATTCTTCCTGGCATCTTCCAACAAATGCTCATAGAGTTTTGCACGAACTGACGGCGAAAATAGACGTTCGCGATTTTTTGTTGTCCAAACGTAATGAACATATACTCGACAGAGTGAATGCCCCATCGATGCCCCCCAATTATGTATTTCCGCCACCTAAGCCCGCCACTTAAGTGGCGGGCTTAGGTGGCGGAAATTTGTGTAATTCTCTCCGTTACACTTTCCCCTTCGCCAAGCCATTCTTCGTCAAATACGTGTAACTCTTCTGCATTCCTTCGAAAATATTCCCCGCATATTCATCAAACTCTACGATCATCCATTCGATATTCGACCCGCCGGCTTTCACGATCGACGGGAAATCCATCGAGCCTTGTCCGGAAGGGACATGAGCGAACATCGTCTCTCCTTTTTTTGCCGGTCCGTCTTTAATGTGGAGGAACGGCGCACGCTTGCCGAAATCTGCAACCGCCTTCGCGGGGTCGACACCGCCGGTTTTCGCCCAGTACGTGTCGATTTCAAAGAAGATGTCGGCCTTTACATAATCCATGAAATAGTAAAAGGGGACAACTCCGTTATACGTTTGGAATTCCCACCAATGATTGTGAACGCCGAATTGCAGCCCTTTCTTCGAAAAGAACTCACCGATCTCGTTATAGATATCGGCTCTCTGCTTGATCTTGTCGAGCGTGCCGAATATTTCGTCAGCGTGTGTGTACAGGTCCGGGTCGGTCGTCGCGAGCCCTTTCGGCCAGCCGGGGTAAACGACGTGATCGCATTGATAGGTATCGGCGAGTTTCAGGATCTTATCCCGCTCGTTGCCTGCCGGCAGATCCACGTGCATGCTGAACATTTTCAACCCGGCATCTTTGAATATCTTTACTGCCTGCTCCGGCGTCGCATTAGGGGGCAATGGGTACATCTCAACACCCATGAATCCCATGTCGGCGACTTTATGGACCGTCCCGGCAAAGTCTTTTTCCAATTCATGGCGGACGGTATAAAGCTGGAATCCTATGTTTGCGACATACGGTTTTTCATCCGCGAGACTCAAACGCCGGAATGCAAGCGTACCCGCGCCCAGGCCCAAAAGTTTGATGAAATCTTTGCGCGAATAGTTGTTACCTGTCATCTCGTTCTCCTCTCAGATGAGATTGTAATTTGTTTCCTCGGAGTCTTACTTGGGAGTCTTTCCCTGCATTGCCTGCTTAAAGAACTCGCCGCTCTCCGTCAGCTTCAACGGGCTCCACGACTCGACCATCCTTGGATACCAATCGGAGTCGAATATCCACGCCATCCAGCTCATACCCCTGCTTTCAAGATAGTGAATGATCTCTTTCCCATACTCGCCGTTCTCGGCCATTCCCTGTCCCCCAAGGACAAAACCGAATTCAGTGGCGACGACCGGATAACGTCCCGCAGCGAATCCAAAATCTTCGTCCCACTTCGGTTCGTACGGCTTTGAACGTTTGTGAGGGTACGGATGCGTCACATATCCGATCCCCTCAGCTTCGATCGGTTCGATGTGAAGCGGCGTCAAGTCGTACGCCCAATCGAGTCCCGCAACGAGCGGGATCTTTTCGGTATCATACGCACGGATAAGGTGGATGATGTTTTCGTTTATCTTTTTCCATTCGCTCCAGGACATGCTTCCCAGTTGGCCGTTATAGAGCGTTGGTTCGTTGAAGAGTTCGTAAAAAGCGATCGTAGTGTTTCCCTGGAAATGCACGGACATTGTGCGCCAAAACTCGTATGTCTCTTGTTTCGTTGTCACGTACTCGGGATTCTGGAAGAGTCCCATTTCGAGATTGCCGATAGAGTGCCAATCGAGGTCGATGTACAGTCCCAATTCCGTGCACCAGTCAACTGCCTGGTCGAGCAGCTGCAGATATTTGATCGGGGCGCGCATGCGCCATGCCGCAGGGTGGACGGGGATACGGACGATCATCGCCCCGAATTCCTTCACCCGTACAAAGAGGTCTTTATTCCATCGTCCCTGCTGTTCAAGTTTATCTGGATCGGCAATCGCTAATCCCCGGAAAAGGATCGTATCTCCATGTGCATTGACAAACCTGTTCCCCAGCACGCGGATGAGAGACAATTTCTTTGCGTTCGGATTGTTGACCGGTCTGTTGACGTCGGGGGTATTTGCCCAATTGTAATAGTTCGGTTTTTCCGGTTGAGCATTAAGTGTATTCATCGGGCATATTACAGCCAGATAGAAACACAGACACAGCATCATACTTTTCATTGCGATAACTCTCTCTGATAATTGAAAATGTGCACATAAAAGAAAAGATACTCTTAAGCAGCATTGAATAAGTAACAATTTTCAGCGCCGGCATAACGCTTAGAAACCAAACTCGTTATGAGTATGGAGGATAAAAACACTCTTGGCGATTTTGGCGTCTTGGCGGTGATATCCATGGTTAATGCTGTTCTGGTATCAGCCTCAGCACCAGGACGTTATGCGCTGCGAGTTCGGCGCTGATGTTCTTTTTTGTGTCGCCCGCAGATTTCTTCTGCCACAGATCACGCATTTTGTATACAGTCTCATTGGTATTTAATGTACGCTGTGACAGATCATCGGCGATGATATTTTTTGACCAGTCGAACTCAAGTTTCCTGGTGCCGGCCGAACGATTAAGGAAGCAGACAGCCCAATCTCCGTGCACAAGCGGTTTCACCCAGACCTCCACGCTGTCTTGCATGGTGTAAAGATATCCCTGAATGCCGAGCGAATCCTGGTCCACGCCGAGGACTTCGCGGTTCGTGAGGATCTCGTTTGTCTCTTTGCTCATTGCCCGCAGATCGTTTCCTGCGATGAGGGGTGCCGCCATCATGCACCATAATGAGAAATGCGAACGGTCTTCGTTGACCGGCATTCCGTTCCCGACTTCGAGCATATCGGGGTCGTTCCAATGGCCGGGACCGGCGTACTTGCGGATGTCTTTACGCATCTCCACAATTCTCATGACGCCCCATGACGACCAGCTCCCGTGGTTGTTTTCGCAATCGAAGCAATTCGAAATATCTCCAGTGGTTCGCCAGAGATGACCGACGTCTTTCGCCCATTCCCACGATTTCGTGTCGCCCCATTCGCAGAGGCTGAACACGACGGGCCGGTGTGCGGCGAACAACGCGTTTCTCATGGTTGTGTACGCGCCGATGGAATTCAATCCTTCGCTGTTGCACCAGTCGTACTTCAAATAATCCACGCCCCATGATGCATACGCCAGCGCGTCCTGGTATTCGTGACCGCGGCTTCCCGTTCTTCCGGCGCATGTTTTATCACCGGCGCAGGAGTAGATTCCGAATTTCAGTCCTTTCGAATGGATGTAACCGGCGAGGGCTTTCATGCCCGAAGGAAAACGCTGCGAGTCGGGATACACAAAGCCGAGGCTGTCGCGTCCGCCGTGCCAGCAGTCGTCGATCACGATATACTGGTAGCCGGCATCTTTCATGCCGCTCGACACCATTCCGTCCGCCATGCTGCGAATCATCTTCTCGTCGACGTTGCAGCCGAATTTGTTCCAGCTGTTCCACCCCATGGGGGGAGTCAATGCCAATCCTTCGAACTTCTGGCTAAAAGCGTTCGAGGCAAGAATGAGCACGGCGAGCGCAAGAGCGTTCATTGATGGTTTCATTGTACCTTTTCCTTGTTTGTGTTGAAATGTACGTCGGGCAGTTCCCGTAAAATTGCGGCGCTGTGCTCGGGAGTAATATCTCTCTGAGGTTCCGCGAGCATTTCATATCCAACCATAAATTTCTTGACGTCTGCCGAACGCAAAAGCGGCGGATAAAAATGCATATGGAAATGCCATTCCTCGTGTTTCTTTCCGTCCGTTGGCGCCTGATGTAGACCGGCGGAATAAGGGAACGAGATCTTGAATAAATTATCGTACTTGGCCGTGATCGTTTTCAAAGCACTTGCGAAATCCTTCTTTTCCATCTCGGTAAAGTGAAGGATGGACGGGATTTTTCGTTTGGAAATAATGATCGTTTCATACGGCCAACAAGCCCAGAACGGCACGATCACGGCAAAAGAATCGTTTTTGCAGACGACCCTTTCCCCGAGGCGGAGCTCGAGCTTGAGATAATCGGCAAGCAGGCTCCGCTTATTTTTCAGGTAGTAGCGTTTGAATTGATGGAGTTCCTTCGCCGGCTCCCGCGGAATACTCTCCTGCGCCCATATCTGTCCGTGCGGATGAGGGTTGCTGTTCCCCATCATCGCCCCCTTGTTTTCAAAGATCTGCACGTGATTGATCCCGGGTACCGAACCCAGCGCATTGAATTCCTCCTGCCAAACGGCAACGACCTTCACAATTTTTTCTTCATCCATTTCGGCGAGGGTGAGATCATGGCGCGGCGAAAAGTTCACGACACGGCAAATTCCTTTTTCGGCCCTTGCTTCCAGGAGACCGCCGGAGGCGATTTTTGCTGGCGGCGGATCGGGGAGGAGGGCGGAGAAATCGTTCGTAAATACAAGCGTGTCGCGGTACGGAGGATTTATTTCGCCGTTCGCCCGTTTGTTGCCGGGGCACAAATAGCACTGCGGATCGTACGCAGGCCTATTCTCCTTCTCGCGGGAGGAAATCTCACCCTGCCACGGACGCTGAGTCCGGTGAGGCGAAACGAGAATCCACTCTTCGGTGAGAATGTTTTTCCGGCGATGAGGGTATTTTGCCGATTCAAACTTTTGCTTTTTCATTGACGTCGAGGATGCTTGTTCCAGAACTAATTGAAATCGAGTGGACTGTTGCGTCGATGCCGAATTTTTGCCGGTATTTTTCACTCACTCTTCTGCCGAGCGCGTCGGCGTATTCGGGCTCGACGAGATTAATTGTGCACCCCCCGAATCCCCCTCCCATCATGCGCGCGCCGTAGACGCGGGGGTCGTCTCTCACCAGGTCGACCAAGAAGTCGAGCTCGGTGCAGCTCACTTCATATTCCCGGCTCAGGCCGTCGTGTGTCTCAACCATTGCACGGCCGAAAGACCGGAGGTCATCTCTCTCGAGCGCAGCGCACGCGCGAAGCAGCCGGTTATTTTCTTCGATGACGTACTTGCAGCGGCGATACACGGTTGGGTCGAGGCGTGACTTGTATCCGGCCAACATGTCCATGGAAACGTCCCGCAGGCTTTCAACATGCACTTCATGCTGAGAGATGAGCGCTACCCCGTCGGTGCATTCTTTTCTTCTCTGATTGTATTGCGATGAAGCCAGTGAATGGGAAACGTTCGAGTTGAATAGGAGAATCGAAACATTATCGAAGTCGAACGGGAAATATTGATACTCCAGAGATCTGCAATCCAAGCGGAGAACCGCACCCCTTTCGCCGAAGATGTTGATGAAGGGATCCATGATCCCGCATTGGACGCCGACGAATTCATTCTCAGCCTTCTGCGCAAGCTTTACGAGTGAAAGGTTGTCGATTCCCAGATTATAGATGCGATTAAGCGTAAAAGCGAGGCCCGCCTCCAGCGCTGCTGAGGACGAGAGTCCGGCTCCGACCGGAATATCACCGCCGAATACGCAATTGAATCCTGAGTACGAATGACCCGCTTTGTTCAGCTGGTCGAGAACTCCCGTTAGGTAATCTGGCCAGCCCTTTTCGGACTTTCTTAATTTGTCGACACGGGATTCGTACGTTTGTTCCATGTTGAGGGCGTACATCTTGCAGATGTTATCCTCCCGGGGCGCGACGGCAAAATAAATTGCCTTGTCGATTGCGCACGGCAGAACGAATCCGAGGTTGTAGTCGGTGTGCTCACCTATCAGGTTTGCTCTTCCGGGAGACCGGACAATGACCGGTTCTTCGTTAAAGAGCTCTTTGAATTTGGCATAGACCGTTTCGGCAAGATTAACCATACGATTACGCGGACGGCTTTCGTGATTTGAGGTACATCGTGCCCCCGAAAAGAATCATGACGGCACCCCACCAGATATCGGGATGAAGGTCCGATAATACTGTTTTTACCTCAGGCGGGCTGATGAGATGATAGATTCCGCTCAGCATGATCAGCGCTCCGATGATCGAGAGGATCAATCCGACAAAATACCAGATTGGTTTCATTGCGTGTTCTGACATAATGATTCTCCTTAATTACCAGAATAGGACATTCAACAAAATTAGAACTGCGAGCGAAATGAGTGCGTAAAACTCCGGTTTCTTCGTAAACGGCAAATGCTGGTCATAATTCTCTTCGGTCAAACCTTTCACCAGTCCGACCAGTTCGGCTTTCGGCCTCCTCTTCGTAAAAAGGCTGATCACAACCGTGACACCCGCGCAGATGAGCCAGGCCCACCACGCACGCCAGAAGTTTGCCGCCATATCGCTCTGCACGCTCGACATGGTAATATAGCGTTCCGCAAACCAGTGGAATTTCACGGCCAGGTACATAAGAAACGAGGATGACATTCCGGCTACCAAGCCCCAGAATGCTCCGGTAGGAGTGATCCACCAGAGGAACATGCCGAGAAGCATCGTCGCAAACAGCGGCGCGTTAACCCACGAGAAAATTGCCTGCATGTAATCCATGATGCTCGGGAAACTTTTTGCCCAATACGCGGTGATGAGGGAAAGCACGACGCCGACAATTGTGGAGACGCGTCCCATCCAGAGCAAATGCGCGTCGGATGCGTTCTTGTTCAGGACGGATTTATAGATGTCATATGTCCACACGGTGTTGAACGCGCTCACGTTTCCGGCCTGTCCTGCCATGAACCCCGCGAGCAATGCTGTAACTCCCAGCCCCACCAGTCCCGCCGGATAGTACCGGGCGATCAATAATGGGAGCGCCGAGTCGTAGTTTATCTGTCCGCCGTCACGTAAAAGTTTGAATCCGCTGTGCGGGTCGATCGACAATGCTATGGCGATAAGGCCGGTCAGAATAACGATGAACGGCAGCGCCATTTTAAAGAAGGAGGCAAGGATGGGCGTCAAACGCGCGGTCCGCAGATCTTTCGCCGAGAACGCCCTCTGGACGACAAGAAAATCCGTCGTCCAGTATCCGAACGAAAGGACGAATCCCAAGCCCAACACGATTCCTCCCCAACTGATGAACATTCCGTTCTGCGTCGGATCGGAAGAGGTAGACCAAAGGGTGGTGAAGGAGACTTGTGAACTAAAAGAATTGATCCTTGCCATAATTTCCTTCAGGCTCCCGATCTCGATAATGCCGAGGATCGAGACGAGGAAGAGGCCGAACCAGATGAGGAAGAATTGGATGATCTCGGTGAAGATCGCAGACATCAGGCCGCTGAGCGAGACGTACGCCGCTACAGTGATTGCTGATGCCCACATGCTGAAGTCCCAGTTCCATCCGAGGAATGTATGAAGGACAAGAGCCATCGCATAAAGATTGATGCCCGAGACGAGCAGCGTCATGATCGCGAACGCAATGCCGTTGAGGACGCGTGTCTTTTCGTCGAAGCGAAGCTTAAGGTAGCCGGGGACCGAATTGATTTTGCTGCTGTAATAGAACGGCATCATGTACACCCCGAGAAAAAGCATGGCGGGGATGGCGCCGATCCAGTAAAAATGTGCGACGTACATCCCGTACTTGAAGGTGTTGCCGGTCATTCCAAGCAGTTCAAGAGCTCCGAGGTTCGCCGAAAGAAACGCGAGACCCGCAACCCAGACAGAATTTTTCCGTCCCGCCAGAAAGAAATCTTCCTGGTTCAACGTGTACTTCCGAAGATACATTCCGATCCCCAGGACAAAACCGAAATAAATAATAATGATGACCCAATCGATGAACGATAAACCGATTGCTTCCATTTTTTATTCCTTCTCGATGTTTATTTGTGCACTGAACTTCGCATTCGTCAATAACCGGCTGTTAGCATTTAACGCTTAGCTATTAGCTAAGAGCCAAAAACCATTTCGTTGCTGTATCTTCACACTCTGTCTACCGAATGCTGCCGTACGATATTTCAATTCTGCCTAATTGAGTACTGTTCGCAAGACTTATTTTAATCAATCGGTCGTCCGATGGAATGTCTCGGAGGATATATCGTCCGGAGGCGTAAGATCCGTTATGATTAAAGTATGGTTCAAACACTTCTCGGCTGGAAACAACAGGGGAAAAGTTCTCCGGCGTTTTGCCGGCTGAGAATTCAATCGTGCTGTCGCGTCGTGCAGTCGTAAAGAACACATCAAGATACAAAGAATCAATGCGTTCAGGCAACCGGTAAATAATATATTCGCCGGCGTGGCCCAGAAGCCGGGTCGCATCTTCTTTGGTTCTGTTTACCAAGCCCCTCGCCGAGA